>ERZ827423.59-NODE-59-length-140518-cov-10.674434_pt1 | contig 140518 bp, 136 predicted proteins | sample MGYA00519775_ERZ827423 | MGnify/ENA primary metagenome ERZ827423 (study PRJEB31778, sample SAMEA3449296) | human gut metagenome | biome: human gut; feature: human-associated habitat; material: faeces | place: United Kingdom | collected 2010/2012 ... | reverse complement strand
GCGAGCTGGGTTCAGAACGTCGTGAGACAGTTCGGTCCCTATCTGTTGTGGGCGCAGGAGATCTGAGGAGAGCTGTCCTTAGTACGAGAGGACCGGGATGGACCTGCCGCTGGTGCACCAGTTGTCGTGCCAACGGCACAGCTGGGTAGCCAAGCAGGGAAAGGATAAGCGCTGAAAGCATCTAAGCGCGAAGCCTACTCCAAGATGAGATCTCCCATACGAAAGTAGTAAGACCCCTTGAAGACGACGAGGTAGATAGGTCAGGGATGGAAGCGTAGCGATACGTGGAGTTGACTGATACTAATCGGTCGAGGACTTAATCAAAGGAAGAAGTTGGACTGGTATTCAGTTTTGAGCGATCGAGCTCAGAGATCTGGTGGTGAGAGCGGAGTGGACACACCTGTACTCATACCGAACACAGAAGTTAAGCACTCCAGCGGCGAAAATAGTTGGGCAAGCCCCTGCGAAGACAGCACGCTGCCAGGTCTTTATCGGAGATCATATGATCTCCTTTTTCTTTTCCCGCTCTTCCTTCCTCGCTTTTTTCTTCCCTTTCGTGTATAATGGCTTCTGTTACGGAGAGGAGAGTGAATCATGGAGTTCATGGAAATATCGGAACATGCCCTTATGGATACGATCGTGTTCATCCCCTTTTTGTTTCTGACTTATCTGGTCCTGACGTATGCGGAACACAAGGATTCCATTCGTTTTCATGAGATCATTTCCAGATATAAATATTTCGGTCCGCTGATCGGCGCTCTGCTCGGCGTCATCCCACAGTGCGGATTCAGCGTGATGGCCGCCTGTCTATATCTGAACTCATCGATCTCGCTGGGAACGCTGACGGCGGTCTTCTTTGCGACGAGCGATGAGGCGATCCCGATGCTGCTGGCTCAGCCTGATCAGTTTTCCGTGCTGATCCAGATCATCATGGGCAAGGTCATCTTTGGCATGGCGGTCGGTTATCTGGTCGATCTGCTGTCGCACTTTCATTTTCACCGCGGGTCGACGCTCTTGCATGATGATCATGCGCACAGCGAGAGCATCTGGAAGGAAACGCTCAGCCGTACGGCATCGGTCACGTTGTTTATCTTTATCGTCAATTTTGCGCTGACCGCATTGATGCATGTCTTTACCGAAGAGCATATTTCTTCGTTCATGCATGAGCTGGGCATGCTTCAGCCGGTCCTCTGCGCCTTGATCGGGTTCATCCCGAACTGTGCTTCCAGCGTGCTGCTGTGTGAGCTGTATATGCATGGGTTCATCACGGTCGGTTCATTGTTTTCCGGGCTGGTCTGCAATGCCGGCCTGGGCCTGACCATCTTCTTCCGCGTGCGCGGCGCCTGGAAGGATCTGGTCGTCGTGATGCTTATTTTATTTGCCGGCGGCATCCTCTGCGGGCTGCTGATGTGAAAGGACAGTGAGAATGATGGATTATCGGGAACCGTTCCACGCCCTTGCGGATGCCGGGCGTTATGAAGAAGCGCTCGCGTATCTGCGGCGTTTTTATGGTCATGCGTTTGAAGAGCCGTTTTATTTTGCGAATATGGGCTGGCTGTGCAATCAGCTTCATGATCATGAGGGAGCGTTTGGCTATCTCATGACCGGGATCCGTCTCTTTCCTGACGATGGCTGGATGCATGCGCAGCTGGGGATGACGCAGAACCGCCGTGAACGATATGCGCATGCGCTGGTCTGTCTGGAGGATGCGCTGTCCCTCGGCTTTGATGAGCCCTGGGTCCATTACGAGCTGTTTTTGGCGCATCGCGAGCTGAGGCAGGAGGAAGAGGCGATCAGCGCGATCGAGGACGCTTTGCTTGATGACCCAGAGCAGTGCGGCTATCTGGAGGAGTATGGAAGCCTGCTGTTGTCGATGGACCGCTTGGAAGAGGCAAGAGAGGTGTACATGCAGGCATATCGGCTGAGCGATGAGCCTTACTATCTGCTGATGCAGGCGGAATGCTTAGAGAAGCTGGGGGATCACCATGCCGCGCTCGATGTGCTCGCATCGGCAGACGATGAAGAGCTTTCTGCGGACATCTGCCTTCATGAGGGGATATGCCGCCATGCGCTGGAGGATCATGCCGGCGCCCTCGCCTGTCTACAAGAGGCGCAGCGGCTGGGCAGGGATGATACGCTTTTGTTTCGCACCATGGGCAGCGTCTTTCTTGCATTGCATGAGCGGGATGAGGCAGACCGCTGCTTCGCGCGCGCCCTCTCTTACTATCGCTCTGCGTTTGATCTCAACGACGATCATCGCTGGCTGTATCAGGAGATGATCCATATCGCGATGCGGATGCAGGATCCATCTATCCTGGAGGGGGTGCTGCAGGAGGCGCTCGCCGCTTTTCCTGAAGAGGGATGGATCCGTCTGCAGTTTGCCGGTCATCTCAGCGACAGCGAACGATATGAGGAAGCGCTCGCCCTCATCGAAGGAACGGACGAAGCGCAATATGGCGAGGAATTTGATTACCTGCGCGCATACGTCCTGGGCAGGCTGAACCGGCATGAGGAGGCGCTCGCGCTCCTTGAACAGCTGCAGCAGCGTCATCCGGACGATCCATGGCTGTTGTGTGAATGCGGCTGGAACCTCATCCAGCTGGATGCTTACAGGCAGGCCGAGCATTTCTTTCAGCAGGCTGCGGTGATGCATCCTGATCCGTATTGCGAAGCCATGCTGGGCTGGTGCGAGCTGCAGAGAGGGAACCGCCAGGATGCCCGGCAGCGTCTGCTTTCTGCGCTGGCGCAGGGCTTTGATGAAGAGTGGATCAGAAAGGCGCTGGAACAATGCCAGGCCCAGGAGAACGGGTGAGATGTGCGGACGGTTTCGATACAGCTGGCAGCCGGCGGATGCGCAGTGGTGCGCCGAGGAATGCCGCCTTCGTTTCGCTCAGTTTCAGGAACAGGAGATATTTCCCAGCGAGGCGATCATGATCATTACCCATGGGGAACAGGGGCTGGCGGCACAGACGGCCTCCTGGGGCTTTACGATGCAGAAAAAGCGTGTGATCAACGCCCGTCTGGAGACGCTGGGAGAAAAAGCGCTCTTCCGCCCGTTTCTGCGCTGGCGATGCGTGATCCCGTGTGATGGATACATCGAATGGATGACACAGGGCGAGCAGAAGGTCAAGCTGTGGATCCATCATCCGCAGAAGACGCGGCTGTTTCTGGCCGGCATCTATAATGATGCGAATGAGGCCGTCGTGCTGACCATGCCGGCTGAAGGCTGGCTGCGCAAGGTGCATGACCGGATGCCGCTGCTGCTGGATGAGCAGGGGATGAGGGATTATTTGCAAGGCAGACAGCAGGTCAGTACACAGAATGCGCGGCTGCATGCGTGCCGCGCGGATGAGCGATGAGTGCCCGTCTTCGGCGCGTGCTGATCTCCGCGCTGGTCCTGACCGGCTTGTGGCAGCTGCTGGCCATGTGGGTGGGGCATTCCTTCATCCTGCCCGCTCCGCTTCAGGTTATCTCTGCCATGCTCGCGCTGCTCAAGGAGGCCTCGTTTTATTCTGCGCTCTCTGCCACCATCGTCCGCTCACTGCTCGCGCTTGTCCTTGCGTTTGTCAGCGCGGCGCTGGCTGCCTGGCTGTCCTGGAAGAAACAGCTGTTCGCGGACCTGTTTTCTCCACTGCTGATGATCATGCGCAGCGTGCCGAACATTTCGTATATCCTGCTGATCTTATATTGGTTCTCCCGGGATATCTCTTCGGTGATCATCAGCTTTCTCATCCTTTTTCCGATCATCTATCAAAATCTGCTGGAGGCGTGGCGGGACATCGACCGTGCATATCTCAATGTGCTGCGCATCTATCCTCGGGGAGCGGGATTCGTCTTTTTTCACGTTTATCTCCCGCTGCTTCGGCCGGCCATCACCGCCAGCCTTTGCACAGGCATCGCGATGGCCTTCAAGGTGGGTGTCATGTCCGAGATCCTGGGACAGGTGCCTTATGGGGTAGGCCGGCAGATGCAGCTTGCGCGGCTGAATTTTGAGCTGGAACAGGTGATGGCCTGGACGGGATGGATCATCATCGTGCTCGCAGTCTGTGACCGCCTGATGAAGCGTCTGGTGGCATGGCTGTGCCCAAATAGACAGGAGGGATAACATGGCGGGACTGGTAAGCGTGATCGTGCCCGTATACAATGTGGAGCCTTATCTCCCCCGTTGTCTGGATTCTTTGCTGGATCAGACGTATGAACACATCGAGATCATCGTGGTCAACGATGGTTCGACAGATGGCAGCGGCGAGATCTGCCGCGCATATGCCCAGAAGCATGCGCAGATCGCCTATCATGCCAAGGAGAATGAGGGCATCAGCGCCACGCGCAATTTCGGCCTTGAACGCGCCTGCGGGGAATATGTGATGTTCGTCGACAGCGACGATCATATCGATGCGGATATGGTCAGCCGGATGGTGGATGTGATGGAGCGCGAACAGGCAGATCTGGTGCAGTGCGCCTATCGCATGGATTACCGTTTCGGCGTCTTGCGCCGCAAGGCGCCCAAGGATCGGGCATGGGATCACATCGAGGCGCTGCATGCGTTATTGCGGAACCGGGAAGTCAACAATTTTGTCTGGGCCAAGCTGTATCGGCGCACATTGATCGGCGATCTGCGTTTCTCGACCGACTGGAAGGGATTTGAGGATGTCTGCTTCAGCGTCCAGATCTTCCTGCGCGCAAAGCGCTTCGTGACGATGCACGATCGGCTTTATCATTATGTGCAGCATCGCGGCAGCTTCATGAACCGGGAGGGGCTGCTGGCGCTGGACATGGAGATGATGCTGGAGATGCGCGCGTCTTTCGCGTTTCAGGAGCAGATGCTCCGCTCGGCTTATCCCGCTGAACGCTTCAGCAACCTGCGCAATTTTTTCAATACGGACATGATGCTCATCTATACGATGATCATGTTCGTGAAAAAGGCAGATGCCTCTCGCTATGAGATCCCATGGCTGGATGCGGACGCATTGCCGCTGTATGCCAGAGCGGCGTATCGGATCTGGCTGGGCGTGGCCAAGATGAAGTTTGGCCGCTCGCTGCGGATCGCTGCGCGGCCGCAGTAACTGTGTGAAGCTGTGGGAAGCGATGGATTCTTCTGACGCGGGGTGATATAATATCTCTCACAGAAAGGAAGTCGATGATGAACTGGAAAGATAAGCTGCGTTACGGCATGTCCAGGATGCTGTATGGACGCTATGGAATGGATGAGCTGGGCAGGTTCTTATGGGTCGCGGTCATCGTATTGCTGATCATCAACCTCTTTGTTCCCAACCTGATCCTGACCGCGCTCACCCTGATCGTGCTGATCTGGATGTACGCCCGTTTCTTTTCCAAGCACTATGACCGCCGCAGAGCGGAAAATGCGCGTTATCTCAAGCTGCGCGCCCCGCTGCGCCGCTCATTTTCCACGCTGTATCTGCGTCTGCGCGATGGCAGGAACTACCGGTATTATGATTGTCCCGGATGTCATCAGCGTCTGCGGGTGCCGAAAGGAAAAGGGCAGATCACGGTGACCTGTCCCAAGTGCCATACCAAGTTTGACGCAAAGTCGTAAATGGCCTGCCAAGGCCGGATGCAGGGTGTCGCGCATTGCCTCAGACATCCTTTTTTATCACAAAAGGCCCTCCTCGCTGATCAGCTTGAGGAGGGCCTTGTGCATGGTCGGTTCAGTCTTCTCTGGCGTTCATCTTTTCGCGGTAGAGCTGACGGCGGTCATTGGCGGTCAGTCCCTTCTTGCGCAGGCGGATGGCGTCCGGCGTCACTTCGACCAGCTCGTCATCGTTGATGAATTCCAGCGCTTCTTCCAGTGAGAAGATCTTCGGCGGCGTCAGCAGCATCGCTTCATCGCGGCCGCTGGAGCGGATGGCAGTCAGCTTCTTGTTCTTGAGCGGATTGACATCCAGATCGATGTTCTTGGCGCTTTCGCCGATGATCATGCCTTCGTAAACTTCGGTCTGCGGAGAGATGAACAGCGTTCCGCGCTCCTGCAGGTTCCACAGCGCATAAGTCATGGCCGTGCCGGTCTCCGTGGAGATCATGGCGCCGGATGAGCGCTGCGGGATCTCTCCCTTGTAAGGCTCATAGCCGACGATGCGCCGCACCAGGGTGCCTTCGCCGCGGGTATCATTGATGAACTGGCTGCGGTAACCCAGCAGTCCGCGCGTCGGCGCATGATAGGTGATGCGGGCATAGCCGTTTTCTTCTTCCATGTCGATCATGATGCCCTTGCGCAGGTTGAGCTTGTTGATGACCGTGCCTTCGTATTCCTGAGGGACGATGGCGACCACTTCTTCGATCGGCTCGACCTTTACGCCATGTTCGTCTTTGTGCAGGATGACCTCCGGCTTGGAGACGGCCAGCTCATACCCTTCGCGGCGCATATTTTCGATCAGCACGGAAATATGCAGCTCGCCGCGTCCGCTGACCTTGAAGCAGTCTGCGGAATCAGTCGGTTCGACCTTCAGGCCGACATTGACTTCCAGCTCTTTTTCGAGGCGTTCCTTCAGGTTGCGGGAAGTGACATACTTGCCGCTCTTTCCTGCGAACGGGCTCTTGTTCACATGGAAGTTCATGCTCAGCGTCGGTTCTTTGATCTCGATGCTTTCCATCGGCATCGCATGGTCTTTTTCGCAGAGCGTTTCTCCGATGGAGATGTCCGGGATGCCGGCCACGACGACGATATCTCCGCTGTGCGCCTCTTCCACGCTCACCCGAGTCAGTCCCTTGTAGACGAAGATCTGCGATGTCTGCTTCGTGCGCTCGTTGCCCTTATCGTCACAGACGATGATGCTTTCCTGCGCGCGCAGCGTTCCCTGGTAAATGCGTCCGATGCCAAGGCGTCCGATGTATTCATCGTAAGCGAGGGCAGAGACCTGCATCTGCAGCGGCTCCTCATCCAGGTCAGGATAAGTGTCGCAGTGTCTCAGGATCGTTTCGAACAGCGGTTCGATGCTGTCGCTTGGCGTATCCATGTCATACTGGACGATGCCGTCGCGCGCAATGCCGTAGAGGATCGGGAAATCCAGCTGCTCATCGGTGGCGTTCAGGTCCAGGAACAGCTCATAGACTTCATCGACGACTTCCTGTGCGCGCTGATCCTTTTTATCGATCTTGTTGATGAGCAGGATCGGACGCAGGCCGAATTCCAGCGCCTTGCTGAGGACGAAGCGGGTCTGGGGCATCGGCCCTTCGCTGGAATCGACGAGCAGGATGACCGTATCGACCGTCTTGATGATGCGCTCGACCTCACTGGAGAAATCGGCATGTCCTGGGGTGTCCACGATGTTGATCTTGACGCCCTTGTGGATGACGGAACAGTTCTTGGAGTAGATGGTGATGCCGCGTTCACGTTCCAGGTCGTTGCTGTCCATGACGCAGTCCACGACCTCTTCATTGGAACGGAATACATCGCTCTGGCGCAGGAACGCGTCCACCAGCGTGGATTTTCCAGCGTCGACATGGGCGATGACGGCTATATTGATGATCTTTTCTTTTTCGTTCATTATGCTTTCACCTCGCTGCAAACGTATATTATAATATAACGAACGGCGCGCAAATACAATCAGAAATGTGCGGCGTGACGGCGCTTTTGCCCTCAGTGAAGGAATGAAAGATGATACATTTTGTGCGCAATATTTTCAAAATGATGTAAATTATTTCACGGCTGTGTTATAATTGCACATATATCATCAGGGGATCCATGCGCAGGGAAGCGCGATGCGCTTGCGGACGCCATGGGCACGCTGATGCATGCGGTGTGTGCCAGAAAAGGGCGCGGCTGTGTCCGTGCAGGCGCAAAAGGAGAAAAGAGGACATGAAAGAGCGATATATCGATCAATACAGCCATCACTTGAACCGGGAGATGGGCATCAGCGTATATGGACATGCCGGCAGGCTGTGTCTGGTCTTCCCTCCGCAGAACGGGAAGCATCAGGACTGGAAATCGTTCGGCATGATCGACGCTGTCGCCGATGAGATCGAACGAGGAAAGATCCAGCTGTTCTGCTGTGACAGCATCGATGAAGAGACATGGTCAGATCTGGGCGGCGATCCCAGAAGGCGCATCGAGCGTCAGGAAGCGTATTTTCATTATATCTGCGATGAGCTGGTGCCGCTGATCCGGGACATCCATGCAGAGGACTGCGGGATGCGCGGAGACAAGCTGATGGTGACGGGAACGAGCATGGGCGGCTATCATGCGGTGAACGTCTTCATGCGCCGCCCGGATCTCTTTGATCAGGTGCTTTCGCTGAGCGGGCTGTTTCAAAGCGATTATTTCTTCCATGATTATCACGATGATCTGACTTATGCGAATTCCCCGCTGGACTTTCTGCCCAACATGTCAACGGATCATCCGTATATCCAGATGTATAATGCGCGCGACATCATCTTGTGCTGCGGACAGGGCGCATGGGAAGAGACGATGGTCGACCACATGCACCGCATGGAAGCGGTCTTTGAACAGAAGGGTATCCAGGCATGGGTGGATTTCTGGGGCTATGATGTCAATCATGACTGGCCATGGTGGCGGCGGCAGCTCAGTTACTTTCTGCAGTTTCTGCTCTGAGGCCGAAACATGAACAAAAGCAGCGAGAGGAGCGCTGCTTTTGTCCAAACATTGTTTAAAAGAAAGGGAAAATTGATTATGAAGAAGTGAGCTCTTTTTCAAGCTCACTTAGAGTATATCCGAAAGCGGCAGGATAATTATCACAGTTTCATGTAAAATTATGTGAAGCAGAAAACGGAGGATGTTCTGCAGGCGCTGCGGATATCATATGGTATGGAGAGGAGGAATGTTTCATGTATTGCAGGATCAGCCAGCTCACACAGGAGACGTTCCTGTATTGCGCGCGATGTTGCGGGAAAGCGAGGCGGTGGTGAATCAGAAAAAAGGAGGAGAACATAGATGAAACCAATCGAACTGATCGGAAATACACCGATGATCCAGGTCGGTGATTCAAACGTATATGTCAAGCTGGAAGGATTCAACCCGGGCGGCAGCGTCAAGGACCGCGCGGTGTATTGGATGCTGAAGCGGGCGATGGAACGCGGCGAAGTGACGAAGGACAGCGTGCTGATCGAGGCGACCAGCGGCAATACCGGCATCGCGCTGGCCATGCTGGGGGCGCAGCTGAAGCTCAGGGTGATCATCGTCATGCCGGAAAGCATGAGCGTGGAACGGCGCCGCATGATCCAGGCATATGGCGCTGAGCTCGTGCTCAGCGATGCTTCTGCCGGCATGCAGGGCGCGATCGATAAGATGAAGGAACTGATGGGCGGACATGAGGAATATGTGACGCTCGGTCAGTTTGACAATCCGGACAATGTCCTGGCGCATTATGAGACGAGCGGACCGGAGATATTGAAGCAGCAGCCTGATGTGGACATCTTCGTTGCCGGCGTAGGGACAGGCGGGACGTTCAGCGGCATATCCCGCCGCCTGAAGGAACATGATCCGCATATCCTCTGTGTGGCCGTGGAGCCGGCTTCCAGCGCCTTGCTGAGCGGGCGCAAGGCCGGCGCGCACAAGATCCAGGGGATCGGCGCCAACTTCATCCCCGGCAATTTTGACGCGCAGGTCTGCGATGATATCGCGACGGTGAGCGATGAAGAAGCGATGCGGGAGATGGTCAGCTTCGGCCGGGAGACCGGGATCCTGGTGGGCATCAGCGCGGGAGCCAATATCGCGGCGGCCAAGCGCTACGCCGCATATTATCCCGGCAAGACGGTGGTGACGATCGCGCCGGATGGGGCCGATAAATATCTCTCGGTGGTGGAATTCGAATGATGCAGTTTTTCAGGAACGCCAACTATAACCTGAAGCGCACGATGGCTAATGACCCGGCGGCCCGCTCGCGCGTCGAGGTGCTGCTGCTGTATCCGCACATCAAGGCGATCGGCTTTCACCGGATCGCGCACCGCTTGTATCGGTGGCATCTGTTTTTCCTGGCCCGTTTCATCTCCAACATCGCCCGTTTCTGGACCGGGATCGAGATCCATCCCGGCGCGAAGATCGGCAGAGGACTGTTGATCGATCATGGCATGGGCGTGGTCATCGGAGAGACCGCGGAGATCGGTGATGACTGCCAGATCTATCATGGCGTAACGCTTGGCGGACGGGGAACAGAGCATAAGAAGCGGCATCCGACGCTGGAAAACGGCGTGATGGTCGGCGCCGGCGCCAAATGCCTGGGCAATATCACGATCGGTGAAGGCGCGAAGGTAGGGGCAAACGCCGTGGTCCTGGAGGATGTCGAACCACATACGACCGTCGTCGGCCTTCCGGCCAGAGCGACCAAGGCGAGCCAGAGACGGATGAATCATCTGGATGAGTGACTGCGCATCATGCGCAGTCATTTTTGCAACCGGTTGTGTTTTTTGTGCCGGATATGCTATCATAATGTCATTGCTGGAGGTATTTTATGTGGAAATATCAATGTAAACGTCATTTGCTGTCCCTGCTGATCGGCGCGGCAGTCGGTATGCTGCTGTTTGGCGGAATCATAGATGAGGAGCTGATCGATGAGGTCGTGAAGCTCAACTGGATGCCGGAGGAAACGGTCAGGACGCTGCTGAGCATGCCGTGGCTGATCGGTGCGGTGATCGGCGCATCCGCGCTGAACGGCGTGCTGCTGCTCGTCTATCTGGTGCAGAAGTTCAATGTCAGCCCGATGGTGCTCTTCCTGCTGTTCTTCCTGATGCCGATCTTTACCATCATCATGGCGATCGGCATGATTCTGCTCATCCCGACGATCGTCGTCTGTATCTATGGCATGGTCACTGTCCGCAATTCGGCCGCGAAGAATTTCCGTTCTCTGCCTAATGGCAACGGGAACGAAGTGGAGCGGGTCTATCGTCTCCATCATGAATTCAAGGAGGATGTCTCGGCGCTGGCGCTGAAATGCCGCAAGGAGAGCGATTGCTGGACGGCGGTCTATGTGCTCGGCCTTGTCGCGCTGATCTGTCTGACGCTGATCATCCAGAACCTGATGGTGATGTTCTTCGTGTTCCTGCTGTATGCGCTGCTGCTGACTTATTTGTTCCGGCTCAGGGCGCAGAGCGTGCTGCCGATCAATGCGCTGCTCTTCGAACAGTGTGATCCTGTGGCCTGTGCGAGCGCGATCCTCATCTATTCCAGACGGGGAAGCCGGCTGAACCTGAAGATGAATCTGTTGTTCGCGCAGTGCATGCTCTACCTGGATGATCCGCAGCTGGCGATGGATTCGCTGGTGCTGATGCGCCGCGGAAACAGTGCGGCCGAGCTGAACTATCAGTCGCTGATGGCGGAAGCCAATTACCGCCTGGGTGATCAAAGCGCGCTGGAGCGCAATCTGGAAGCGGTGAGATCGACCAGGGTGAATATGGGCGCCGCCGGCAATATCATGATGCAGGATGCGGTCGCGGCCATCCAGAACAAGATCAACCTGATGAATGAGCAGTTTGATCAGTGCGATGCGTATTACCGTCAGGTGCTCCCGCAGATGAAGCTTCGCTTTCAGCTGGTGGATGCGCATTATTACCTGGGCATGATCGCCTTCGTGCGCAGAGATTTCGACGAAGCGTCGACACATTTCAGCTATGTCGTCTCCAATGCCAATACGATGGCTTATCATGATAAGGCACAGCGTTATCTGCGTATGATGGAGCGTCAGCTGGCTCATCAGGAGCAGGAAGAGGAATGATCATGAATAAGGAGCCGCAGCGCCGTGATGAGTGAGCGATCATCAGCGCTGCGGCCCCTTTTGTGTTTGCGCATCATACGTCTTAAGGCGTCTGCCGTTCGCAGGCGCGTGCGAGCACATATAGGTAGATGCTCATGGCGAAGGAAAACGTGACCTCGCTCATTCCGGTCACGCCGCCGCTGAGCGCGGTGGTGTAGACGCTGAAAAAGCAGATGAGCACATAAGCATAGAGGAAAGGGCGAAGGAACAGCCAGCCCTCATCGATCGAGATGAGCAGAAAATGAAGAAACTGCAGGAGATAGCAGAGGGTGCCGATGAACCCGAGGCGCACATGCCACTGGCTGAGCGCTGGGGCGTGTACGGGATCATAGGGGAGGATCACACAGAGCACCATGCAGAGACAGGAGGCGTACAGCCATAAGCTGCGCGCCTTTTTTTTCGTGTAGCCGCAGCGCCGGTAACAAAGCCTGCTCATCAGCAGGAAGTTGAGCGCGCTGCATCCGCCCCACAGCAGCAGGAACAAAGGAGACTCCCTGCTCAGATCAGACAAGTTCGTCTGTAATGCGCCGGTCTTGCAGAATGCGATGATATTCAGGGCCGGGATGATGAGGAACGCAAACAGCGCCTGCAGCGTTTTTTTCCATGAATGATCGTTCATATGCGCAATTATATCACAGCGCATGCTTTTTTCAACCGCTTTAGGGATGAGGGGGATGACGCCGTATAAGAAGAGCGAAAAGGGAGAAAGGAGGGATAGACATGCAGCAGAAGCTGGCAGATGTGGAGCGAAAAGGCGGATCGCTCTGCGTTCGGCTGAAAGAGGGCAGTGCGTTTGATCCATACATCTATGAGCAGATCAGGATGGATGAGACTTGTCTGCCGCCGCTGCAGGAAAGAAAGGGCGTGATCCGCTATGAGACGGCAGGGCTGACCTCGCTGTCCTATTTTCTGGCGCATTATCATTTTGAGCAAGAGGAAGCGTACTGCTTCATCATCCAGCTTCTCGAACAGCTGCTGAAGGCAAACCGCACAAAGCCGGTGCTGCTGGATGTCCGCTATGTCTTCCTTCCGCCGCAGGGCACATTTTTCCGTTTTGTCGCCTTGCCGCTCAATGTGGAGCACTGGCACCTGCAAAAGCAGGAGAGCCTGACGTTCATCGAATATCTCGCGTCTCATGTGCAGACATCCAAGGCGTATGAGATCGTCGGATTTCTCATGCGGGTCACTCATGGGGATGAGTTTTCCCTGCCCAACGTGCTGCAGGGGCTGCACGCGCTGCGCCAATTGTATGAGAAAAAGCCCGGCTTTTGGGAAAGACGCAGGAAAAGGCGAGAGGAGGAAGGGTTTCATGCCCGAGTGAAGGTGCTTGAGGAGACATACCGGGAAGAAGAGAAGGTCCCCGCTCTGCAGGAGCCAGGCGGATCTTATGCGGTCACGACCTTGCTGCAGGCGCCTGCCCGACAGGATTTTTTGCAGGAAGGGGAGGAGATCTATCTGTTATATGACGAAGAGATGGTGATCGGCAGAGGGGAGGAATGCGCGATCAGGGTGGACAGCGAGCAGGTTTCCAGACAGCATGCGCGCTTAAGGAGGGCGGATGACCGCTGGTATGTCCGCGATCTGCGCTCCCGCAACGGAAGCTGGCTGAATGACAAGCGACTGCAGCGGGAGATGCGCCTGAAAGAAGGCATGCAGCTGAAGATCGCCGATCATGTCTTCGTGTTTCATGAGCATGGGAAGAGATGAAGGAGATCTGTGTCTGTGCGCGGGACAGGCTGATCCGCATCGCATGCGGATTTGCGCCGCGGATCGTGGTCAGCATAGATGAGGACGTGCTGATGACGCTGGAACGAGAGGAGCAGGGATGGCGGATCTATGATGCGCTGGGCGAGCCGCAGGCGCTGTTGAGCAAAGAGGCGATGGTGCTGTCTGTCGGCGGGGAACAGGTCCTGGTGATGATGCAGGAGCGCAGGACAAAGCTGTATTTTCATCGTGTCGGCACCTTCAGCATCGGCCGCAGCGAACAATGCGCGCTCGTGCTGAAAGAATCATTCATCTCGCTGTTCCACGCTGAGCTATGCAGTGCAGACGGTGCGTTGCTCCTGAAGGATCTGGGCAGCACCAATGGGACTTATGTGAATGAGCGCCGCGCAGGTCAGGTCCAGCTGAAGGCGGGCGATGTCGTCGACCTGCTCGCCATGCGCATGATCATCGGTGCCGGGTTCGTGGCCGCGGACCGTCCGCTTCCGCTCTCGCGCTATGTGCCTGCGGCGTTGCCTGATGTGCCGCCAAATGCTGAGCCGTGCGTGAAATGGCTGTCTTCGCCGCTCTCGGTGAGGACCATGGAGCTTCCGCCGCTGCCGCAGCTTTCCCCGCCTGCCTTTCAGCCGCTGGCGTTGCAGCTGGGCGCCGGCATGACGATGGCGCTGTTTTCGCTGCTTGCTTACAGCCGCAGTTCCTCTGGCATGTGGATGGCATGGGGCATGGCGTTCAGCATGGTCGTATGGCCGCTGCTCAACGCGCTCTATCAGCGGCATGCGCATCGCAGACAGATCCGGGAGAAGCGTCTGCAGTTCGAGAAGCGGATCGCAAGCCGGCAGCAGGAGGCGCTTGCGCATGCGCAGGCGCTGCGGGAGAGCGGCGAACGCTGGAAGCATGCGCTGATGCAGCCGCAGACGCTGTTGATGGGGGCAAAGACACCATGGCTCATGGCAGGCACAGCGGACATGCCTGCCATCATCTGGGCGCGCAGAGAGGAGGAGGACCACCCGTTCGCTTCGCTGCTGGATCAGCTGACCCAGACAGCGGTGACCTGCGAAAAGATGCCTCTGCTGTGTCAGGCCAGCGCGTCGATCTGGCTGCTGAATGTTGAGGACTCGCTGGTGCGCCTGGTGCTGATGCAGATGCTGAAGCAGCGTCCGGACGCAGAAGTCTGGCTGTGCCAGGTGCCATCGCCGCTCATCGGCCGTCTGCGCCTGCTGAAGCAGGGACATCATCGGGCCGTGTCGCTTGCGCAGGCGGTGCGTGCTTCGGGATATGGCACACGCATCGTGCTCTGTGATGAGCTTGCGGCGGACAGCGCACGCGTCGATGATGAGGTCTGGGTGATCGTGCTTTCCACAGGCAGGCGGCGCCCGCCTTCGGATGCGCTGGTCATCGACGGCAGGTCCGCCATGCTTCGGGCAAAGGAGACCATCCCGGTTTCCCTCAGCGAGCTTTCTGATGAAAGGTGGGATGACTTCCTTCAGCGGATGGCCTCGCGGGAATGCGTCCATGCCCCGCGTCCCACTGATTTTCTCTCGCTGTTTTCCTGCAGCAGCTGTGCTCAGCTTCAGGCCGAGATGCGCTGGAAACGGCAGCGGCTGAGCGGATCGCTGGCGGCGGTGCTGGGCTGGGATGAGCAAGGCGATCCGATCGTTCTCGACGCGCATGAAAAGGCAGACGGACCGCATGGCATCCTCGCGGGGATGACCGGTTCGGGGAAGAGCGAGCTGCTGCTTTCTTATATCTTGTCGCTGTCCTGCAGCTGTTCTCCGGAGACGGTCAGCTTTTTCCTGATCGACTATAAAGGCGGTTCGATGGTCAGTGCGCTGCGCAGGCTTCCGCATTTGTGCGGCGTGATGACCAATCTGGATGAGGCGTCCTTGCAGCGGGTCCGCATCTCGCTGAACCGGGAGATCACGATGCGGCAGGAACAGTTCTGGCGGATGATGAGCGAACATCATCTGTCCAGCCTGAGCATAGCACAGTATCAGCAGCTTTGCGATGAATCTTATGTTCCGCTTGGTCATCTGTTCATCATCGTGGATGAGTTTGCTCAGCTCAGAGAGGAGCATGCGCAGTTTCTGGATGAGCTTCGGCGAGCGGCGCGCATCGGACGAAGCCTGGGCATACATCTGCTGTTGTGCACGCAGAAGCCTGGAGGCATCATCGATGAGCAGATCCGCAGCAATGCGCGCTTCCGCATCTGCATGAAGGTGCAGAGCAGGGCAGACAGCCGTGACATGCTGCAGGGCGATGAGGCGCTTGCGCTGCGTAATGCCGGCGAATTCATCTTGCAGGTCGGAGATGGGGAGAAGAGCATCCGCGGCGTCAGCGCCTATGTGAATGCGGATTACTGCCCGCAGGCCCGCACCTGTGCCGCGCATCTTCTTCAGATCCTGGATCAAGAGGGGCGCACGCACTCTGCCCTGCGCTGGCAGGATGCGGACGGCACACAGAAACAGCTTGGCGCGGTGGTGGATCATCTTTGTGCCTGCGCCGAAAAGATGGGGATGCGCGCCAGACAGATATGTGCGCCGGAGCTGCCGCAATATGCCGAATGTCCGCCGAAGGAAAGCATGCAGCTGGGATGGCGTGACTGTCCGCAGCGTCAGTGTGTCATGCCTTTGTCCATCAAAAGCAGATCCTTTCTGGCCATCTGCCCGCCACAGGAACAGGAGCGATTCTTGTTGTGCTACGGCGCGGCGATCGCGCAGGAAGAGGGGATCATGATGTTTGATCTCAGCCATCCGCAGATGAAGCGCGAGCGGATGCTGGCTCAGCTCATCCATGTGCTGAGCCAGGTCCAAAGAGAAGCTTATCTGCTGGCGGATGATCCTTCGCTGTTCCATGATGCGCGTTATGCGTCTGCCCTGCACGCCTTGCTGCGCCGCCCCATGATCCATCTAATGGTGCTGATGCAGGAATGTGACCATGCGCTCATGAGCCGTCTGCCCGCAGGCATGGGAAAGATGAGCTATGCGGTGCACGAGACCGGCTTGCTGCAGGAGTTTTTCGGCCAAACGGCTGGCGGCGTGCTCCTGCGGCATCCGGGCTGCGGCATCGTCGCTGATGAGGAAGGGCTGTCGGCATACATCTGTCTTCGCCCTGATCCGCGCTGCTATGCCCGCTGCATCCAAGACAGCATGGCGGAGCTTATGACGCTGAGCGGGCGCAGCATAGGGGTAGACGTAAGCAGCGGCAGCTTGTTTTTCTGGCCGAAGGCGGAAATGGTCATCGTGCTTTGCGCGCAGGAGACGCAGTGCGCGCGCTTCGCGCAGAAGGTGAGATCCTGGTGCACTGCGCATACTGAGGTGGCGGCGGGATGGGCGGAGGATCCGCAGATCCGCGCTCTTGCGGATGCGCACCGCCATGACGCACTGTTTTGCTGGATGGGCAGCGGCGCGGACGTGCATGGCTTTCGCTTCGGGTTTCGCGCGCTGCGCTGCGGCAGCACCCAGATGATCGTGCGCCATGGGGATGAGGAACAGCTGATCCAGCTGTGGACAGAGGAAGGATGATATGGATGAAAATATACTGGTGGACATCCAGGTACCGGCGGTGTCCATGCGCTTTGATGCGTCAATCCCGCTTTATGCGCCGGCTGCGGATATCCTGCGTCATCTCATCGACTGGATCTCGCAGCAGATGGGTCTTTCGCTGAGCGATGACGGCCATTTTCTATGCAACGCGCGGACCGGCGAGATACTGATGGGCGCAGAGTGCCTGTATCGTTCCCGGATCCTTCCGGGCGATCACCTGATTTTATTTTAGGAGGAAGACATGAGGATCAACGTGGACATGAACCAGCTGATTCAGAATGCATCATTTATTCAGGGTCAGGCTGAGGAATATGCCGAGGTATACGGCAGCGTCTATCGGCTGCTGCAGCAGATGGAGGGCTATTGGAAAGGGAAAGACTTTCTTGCCTTCAGCGAGCAGCTGAATGCATTTCGCAGTGATTTTGAATTGATGAAGAAAGTGCTGATCGAGTATGCATCCTATCTTCGGGAAAGCGCAGCGGTCTATGCCCGCCTTCAGGATGAGTGTGCCGCAATGGCCAGCCGCCTGCGCTGCTAGAGAGGAGGGATGACATGGACAGTGTATCGATCAGCGCGCATGAGGTCGAACAGGCAGCGGCTTCTCTGAGCCGGATGAATCAGCAGCTGCGCGCGCACCTGGATGCCGTGACGCAGAAGATGCGTCAGCTCAACAGCTGCTGGGATTCTCCGGCAGGTGCTGCGCTGCAGGAGCGCTTCGATCAGCTGCTTCCGGTATTTGACCGTTATGAGCAGGTGATGGAGCAGTATGTCGCCTGTCTGCGCGAGACGGCCCGCAGCTATCAGGATGCTGAGCACATGCTGAAGCAGCAGGCTTCCTCTGTTGTATCCTGATCCAGGCCATCTCCTGCGTTTGCAGGAGGTGGTCAGCCTGCTGCAGGATTGCCGTCAGCACTGCATGCGTCTTCAGGATGGCACGGAGCGCAGGGCTCTGCTGGATCTGATCGAAAGGCTGATCGAGTCAATCGGCCGGGAGATGGATGATGTACGCGGATACTGACGCTTACCGCTCGATCCTTGCGCTGAGCGACGCGATCCGCAGCCGTTATCCGCAGCCGCGCACGGTCAGTGCACTGCGCTTTGCCGATGGCATGGCGCGATTGCACAGCTATTGCGAAAGCCGGATCCAGGCAGTCGAACAAACGGAGAACGGCCTTCTGCAGCGCTTAGGCGCCTCGATCCTTTCCGCTGTTGACGTCAGCTTCTGGGATACATATACGAATGTATATATGATCGATCCGGGGGCAGGAAGGGTCAAACGGGTCGGCAGCATCGGGGCAGGGATCGGCGCGTCGCTTCATGTGTCGGCGCTCAAGGCGGTGATGAGTCATTCTCTGGGCATCCTGAACACAGCGATTTCTGCAGCGCTCGGCGACTTCCGCATCAAGGGCGAGGCTCACCTGACGCTCTTTGACAAGGAACGTCAGTGGGATCCGGAGCTGGTGCTGTATGCCGGCGCGCAGGCCGCTTTGCTTCAGGCCGGTGCGGAGGTGTGGACGGGCGGATCGCTGATCGGCGCATCAGCGTCTGCGGAAGGGACGGCAGGGTATGCGTATGCAGAGGCCGAGGCCGTGCTCTCGAAGGAAGAGCAGACCATCCATGCCGGTGCGGGCGTCTGTGCCTTGCGCGGCGAGGTCCGCTGCGTGCTCAAGATCTTCAATGTGCGCATCACGCTGACCGGCAGCGGATCCATCGGCAGCGCGGAAGCGGAGGTCTCGTTTTCGCATAAGAACAGAGAATGGGAATTTGGCAGCAAGCTGGGCTTCATCGCAGGATTAGGCTTTAAGGTCAATGTGACATACTGAGGTGATGAGATGAAAGAGTATCTGCCGATCGGCAGTGTGGTCACGCTGAAAAACGGGACGAAGAAAGTGATGATCTGCGGAAGGGTACAACGAGAAACGAAGCAGGGCAGGATCTATGATTACTGTGCCTGTCTGTATCCGGAAGGGATGATCGATTCACGTTCGGTCTACCTGTTCGATCAGGAAGACATCGGATGCATCTATTATGTCGGCATGCAGGACAGCGAGGAGTTCCGCTTCCGCGCGAAGATGGAAGAAGAGCTGAACAGGCTGTCCGCGCCGGCATGAAAAAAGCAGCGGGTCATTACGGCCCGCTGCCTTTGTGCCCTTCAGGGTCAATTCAGATGATCGTCGATGATCCGGACATCGCGCAGCTGCGGCAGCTCCTCCAGCAGCAGGTCGCGGATCCCGCCGTAAAAGGTGCTGTCTAATGACATGCATCCGACACAGGCGCCGTGAAAACGGACATAGGCGACATCATCCTGCAGATGATCCAGCGTCACGTCCCCGCCGTCTCTTTGGATGTAGGGACGGATCTTATCGAGCACTTTCTGAACTTTTTTTTCGTTCATGTCTTTTCCTCCTTACTGCGGGATCATGGGAGACAAGATCAATGCGACGAGCAGCCCGAGCAGGATGCCGCCGATCGCCTCGACGAATTTGTGGCCGAGGACATCCTTGATCTTTTCATGATAGATCGGATCGGAGAAGTTGACCTTCTGCATCTCCTCGATATCGCTGATGAGCTGTTTGGTCAGCTGGATGTTCTTGCCGGCATAATAACGCACGTTGACCGCATCGTAGATCACGATGAAGGCAAAGATGCAAGTGATGGCAAAAAACGGGGAAGTGAATCCCTCCTGCAGGCCGATGGCCAGGGAGAGCGCCGTGACGGTCGAACTGTGTGAGCTGGGGAAGCCGCCGCAGGAAATTACCTGATGAAGATCCCAGCGGCCGCTGCGAAAGTAGAAATTGAACAGCTTCAATACCTGCGCTGCCACGTTGGCCAGCAGCGCTGCGATCAGCGGATAAAGCGAAGGGGAAATTATCATATCATCACCTCTAACATCATTCTTCTGTTTACGCGCTTTATTATACCACAAAAAACATGAAGATGTGGTATAATAAAAACCGAGGTGAGCACATGCGCTATTCTGTCGGTGACATCGTGGAGGGGACCGTGACGGGAATCAAGCCTTACGGCGCCTTTGTCTCTCTGGACAGCAGCCATAATGGACTGATTCATATATCGGAGATCAGCGAGCGGTATGTCCGTGATGTACACACCTTTGTCAGCGTGAATCAACGGGTACGGGTGAAGATCCTGGATCAGGATGAAGACGGTATTCATTTCCGCCTTTCCCTGAAGGCAGTGAACGCAGGGAAAAAGCGTTTTGCCCGCAGACGGCATCACACACAGGCATATCCGCCGCAGCAGATCGGTTTTCGTTCGCTTGCCGAGGTGCTGGACGGGTGGATCGAGGATGCGTATGGCAGGAGGAATAAGTATGATCAAACTGGAAACGAAACATGCGTTTTTGAAGGAAGAGGTAAAGGACTATCAGCCGCAGGTGGACCGCCTGCATCGTCAGCTGATGGACGGCGAATGTCTGGGAAATGACTATATCGGATGGGTGGAGTGGCCCAACAGCTACGATTGTGAGGAATTCGAACGGATCAAGGCGACGGCCGCACGGCTGCGCGGGATGTGCGATGTCTTCGTGGTGTGCGGAATCGGCGGATCTTATCTGGGGGCGCGTGCCGCCATCGAGATGATCAACGGCTTGTATCCGCAGTCCGCTCCTGAGATCCTGTTCGTGGGCAACACGTTCTCCAGCACGTATATCGCGCAGGTGATGGATCATATCCGCGATCGGGAAGTGTGCGTCAACGTCATTTCCAAGTCCGGGACCACGACAGAGACCGCGCTCGCATTCCGCCTTCTCAAGCAGTTCATGGAGGAGAAATACGGCGATGAGGCGAAAACGCGCATCGTAGCGACGACAGATAAGGCAAGAGGCGTGCTCAAGGCCGAAGCCGATGATGAGGGATATGAGACCTTTGTCATCCCGGACGATATCGGCGGACGCTTTTCCGTCATCACGCCGGTGGGGCTGCTGCCGATCGCGGTGGCAGGCATCGATATCGACGCCATGTTCACCGGGCTGAAGAACGCCTACGCCGATCTTTCCGACAGCGATCTGGAGAAGAATCCTGCCTATGCTTATGCGGTCTGCCGCCGCATCCTGCAGGATCAGGGCTATGATGTGGAGATGCTCGTCAACTATGAACCGCAGATGGCCATGGTTTCGGAATGGTGGAAGCAGCTGTTCGGAGAGAGCGAGGGCAAGGAAGGAAAGGGCATCCTGCCGGATTCCGCCAATTTCTCTACCGACCTGCATTCTCTGGGCCAGTTCGTTCAGGAGGGCAAGAAGGTCCTGTTCGAGACGCTGCTGCTGGTAGAGCGGCCGGCACGGGATCTGGTCTTCCCGCATGATGAGAAGAACGCGGATCAGATGAACTACCTGAGCGGAAGATCCATCGACTGGGTCAACAAGATGGCCGCGCAGGGAACGCTGGAAGCCCATGTGAATACCGGCCATGTCCCGAATCTGATATTGACGATGGAGGACATGAGCGCGGAGAGCTTCGGCTATATGTGCTATTTCTTCTTCCGCGCGGTGGCGATGAGCGTGCTGCTGCTTGGGGTGAACCCCTTCAACCAGCCGGGCGTGGAGGTCTACAAGAAAAATATGTTCCGCCTGCTGGGCAAGAACTGAATATGACGCTGACCGGTCTTATGAAAAGGGCCGGTTTTTTTGTGCGCGAAATTCGCGGACAAAAAAAGAAATCAAACGACGACCTCGTTCATATACTGGAATGTATGATAGGCGAATGTGCCGGGAACAAGGAGGTTTCGTATGAAGATCAACTGGAAGAAGCATGCACCGATCGCGCTAGTGCAGAGTGCTGCCGCATCCATGACAGCCGGACTTCGGCTGAGGGTCCATAAAACGGATGGCTTTCCCTTTGAAGGAACGCTGACTGCCCGCTTGCAGCAGGAAGAGGGCGACAGTGCAGAGCAAGCGCTTGTCTTCGATGCCGAAGGCAATTCCTGCATGGAGTTTTCCGCGCTCTGCTTCGGTTCCTTTACGCTGGGCGTCGTCCGTGAGGATGGCAGCGCCATGCCGGCGGATGCCCGGGTGCGCGTTTACGTCGACGAGGAGGAACAGCAGGGAGATACGGCCGTGTTCGCGCTCACGCTGGAGAGGCCGTGGGCGCAGGTGCTGATCGAACTGTCTGAGGATTATGGGGAACTGACGCTGCATGTCATGGAAGAGGGCGCACAGGGCCAGAGCGTCCCGAATGCTTCCTCCCGTTATCGCTATGAAATTGCGGGGCCAAACGGCAGCCGGTGGGAGGAGTTCAGCGCAGCCAATGATTTTGAGATGACCCTGCGTCTATCACCTGGGCGCTATGAGATCCGCCCGCGCAGCGGTTCGTGCCGGATCTATGTGAATGATGTGTTGACAGATGGGACGCTGGAGATGACATCGGGCCATCAGCGGGCGGCGATGATCGAGCAGCGCACGCAGGAGCCATCGGTGCGCATCCGCGCCTTTCGCTGCGATGGATGCGGCACGCTCTTCCCCTTTGTCAGCGGAGAGATCATGGCTGTGCTGCGCGGCGGGGAGGAGAGCATACGCCTGCGGCTGAACAAAGAGAACGGGTTCAGCGTATCCTTATATGATCTTGCTCAAGGCGTCTATTCGCTCAGCGCCATGGAGATCGAGGGATATGACTGCATCATCCTCACTGACGGAGAAGCGGATGAAGGGACCATCGAGGTGCAGGATCTGCCCGTCAGCGCCGATATCCTTTATACCCCGATCCAGCGCGATCCGGCCGGTTCGCTGCGGGTGCGCAAGATGATCCGCACGGAGAGCGGCTGTCTGAGCGAACCGGATGAAGGAGAGCGATTCCGCGTCAGCGTGAGCGGCTGCGGAGTGACGCATACGTTCCTGCTGAATGCGGAAAATCATTTCAGCGTGCAGCTGGCAGATCTGTGCCCGGGCTGTTATCGGGTCAGCGAATGCGAGGAAGACGGGTATGCCACGAGCTATGAGCTTGCGGATGGGACCGTGCTCATCGGCGGTCTCATCGAACTGGACGGCAGTTCGGGCGCAGAGGTCATCATCGTCAATGAACAGCGCAACAACGGCAAGCTGCAGATCTGCAAATATGTGGAAGATGAGCAGGGATGTCTGGTCGAGCCCGATGGTCCATGCTATGCGGTCAGGGTGCATTCCTTCGCCTTTCAGGAGACCTTCATGCTCAATGAGCAAAACGATTATTGCATCGCGCTGGACCAGCTGCCCAAAGGGTGCTATGACATCCGGGAAAGCGAAGGAGAAAACGTGCTGTACAGCGTGGATCAGGGCGAATGGTCGCGCAGCGCCAGAGTGATCATCGATGATGCGCGCATGCATGAGGTGCGTATCCTGAACCTCAATGATCCGCGGACAGGAACGATCCGCATCGAAAAGCTGATGGAGAATGAACGGTGCATGCTGATGCAGCCGGAGCGCAGCGAATATTTCCTGATCTGCATCAGCGGAAACGGGCTGCGGCGGACAGTGACGCTGAATGCGGCCAACCAGTGGTGTGTCTATATCGATGAACTGCCTTATGGCGAATACCGGATCGAGGAGCTGTATGAAGATGAGGTCTATTATATGGTGAATGGAACGAGGGAGGAAGAAGCAGTGATTACGCTTGGCCGGGAAATGCAGGAAGTCAAGGTCATCAATGTCCTGCCAAGAGGCTGCGCCTTGCGCCTGGATGTGCGGATGGAGGATTGCGAAGGACGCACGGTCTGTCCGGATGACGCCTTTGAGACGACCATCATCGTCCAGGGCGAAAGCTTCTGCAGAGAGGTCCGCCTGTGTGCCGATAACCGCTGGCAGGCAAGGCTGTATGGCAATTGCGAAGAGCGCGTGAGCGTGCGGGTGAAAGAGACGATGGGCTATCACATCCTGTATGAGTGCGACGGCCGCCGCAGCGAAAGCTGCACGTTCACCCTGCAGAAGGAAAGCACGGTCAGCGTGGTGCATCGCTATGCGCATTGCCAGGGCAGCGTCTGTGTGGAAAAGCGCATGGAGGATGAATGCGGAAACCTGTGCTGTCCAGAGGGCGGCGCTTATCCGATGGTGCTGTATACAGATGGAATGGAAGTGCCCTTCGAGCTGAACAAGGAGAATGGGTACTGCGTCTGGTTTGATGATCTGTCCCGCGGGGAACATGAGATCAGGGAGAAGGACATGATCCCGTGCGCATTCATCGTCGATGACCGCAGGCAGGAGGATGGCCGTTTCCGTCTCGGTTCGCGGGATGTGCACATGCTGGTGATCAACCCTGCTTCGCGCAGCTCAATGCTTCAGATCCAGGCGCGCATGCGGGATGAAGAAGGCAACGTCGTGCTGCCTTGCGCTGCGGTCCGTTTCGCGCTGAGCGGACAAGGCATCCATCAGATGATCACGCTGGATGAGGCAAACGGCTTCTCTCAGTGTTTGGATGGGCTGCAGCCGGGCAGCTATACGCTGATCGGGACCGATCGGCGCATGTATACCTGTTTGATCGACGGCGTGCCGCATGAGCAGGCCCGCTTTGTCCTCGATCAGGAGGATGTGTGCGTCATCATGATCGAAGAGCCTTGCGCGTGCGCGCTCACCCTTTGCCGCAGGGATCAAGACGAGAACGGCGAGCGTGTGCTCCCGCCGAGCGGACAGCGCGAGTTCGTCACGGTGAGCGATCGGCAGGACAGCATGCGCATCTGTCTGGATGGATCCGCTGATTTCTGCTGCACCATCCACGATCTGTGCCCGGGCAAGGTGACGCTGCAGGAGGAGAGCGGACAAGACAGCGTCCTCTATGTCAACGGAAAGCGGATGGAAGGAAAGTCCTTCATCCTGGAAGAAGGCGCATCTTATGCCGAATTGGTCCGCGAGCGGTGCGCCGCTGCGGGCATCCGCATCGACGGCATGTGCATGAGCGAGGGCGAGTATCATGAATGCATACAGGAACAGATCGTCTTGAGCATCTTTGGAGGATCGCTCAAGGAGCAGGAGATCGTCTTGGATGCGCACAATGGCTGGAGCGCGCTGATCTCGCCGCTGCAGCCGGGCACGTATACGATCTGCTCGAAGACGCAGAATGTCTGCTTCTACCTCGGCAATACGCAGAGCTACAACCGGGTTCAGGTCAGCCTCGGCACCCGTACGATCTCGCTTAGCGCCGTGCTGCAGGAGCAGGAGGACGAAGCGAAGATGGCCGATTTCTCGATCGTCACCGCAGATGCGCAAGGCAATCCCATCCCGCCGCAGGAAAAGGATGTCTTTACCGTGCGGCTCGTCTCCCGCAGCTATTTTGAGACGCTGGTGTTCAGCCAGGGGGATGACTGGCATCAGCAGCGCGCCATCACCGCAGGCATGTACGAGATGTATGCCAACGCGCCGGCGGGCTATCGCTTTGCGTGCACGGTGGTGGATGGAGAGAAGATCAGCGGCGGAAAGGCGAAGCTCGCGTCCGATTCCCAAGTCGTCTTCCGCTTCGTCCGCAGAGCTGAGGAAAACAATGTCCTGTATGTGCAGGGCTGCCGCAGAGATACGGAATGCGACTGTCTGAAGCAGCCGCTGTCCCAGACCGTCTTCAACCTGCGCCTTCTGCATGCGGATGAGACACGCACGCTGCAGCTGAATGAGGATAATCAGTGGCGCATCCGCCTTGGCGATCTGCAGGCGGGAAGCTATGCGCTGCGCCCGGCCGCAGGCGAGACGTATGCTTTCGTCGTGGACGGCGTGCCCTCGCAGGAGGCGGTGTTCGAGATGGATGGCGGCGCGCATCATGTGAAGGTGATCAAGGAAGAGCAGGGGAACAGCGGATCGCTGGTCCTGGAAGCCTGGTCATGGGATGGCACGCACAAAGTCAAGCCGCAAAGCGGCGTCAGCCTGTGGGCCGAGGTGAGCAATGGATCCATGTGCTGGGAACTGCTCCTCGATGAGTCGAATCACTGGCTTGCCTCTTTGGCGCATCTGCAGCCGGGCGTCTATCAGATCCACACCGACCAGGAGAATATCTGGTATCAGGTGGACGGACAGACGCCCGGCCAGGAAGGGCTTGCCGTCATCCGTGATGGCGAGGTGCAGGTGGACCTGTTGATGGCAGGCGCTCCGCTGAAAAAAGGAAGCATCCATCTGCGCAAGTATATCCGCAGGGGAAACGAGCTGGTCAGACCGCAGGAGGGGGAGTACACCTTCATCCTGAGCCGGCCGGGATTTGAAGAGCGCATCACGCTCACTGCCGCCAATGGCTATCATGAAGATGTGACCTTCCTCGATGCAGGGACCTATGTGCTGGATGAACAGGGCGATGGCCAGACGACCTATCGCATCGACGGGGGCAGCGAGGTGCATTACGCGGTGGTCACGATCAGCGATGGACCGGTGGAGGTGCAGGCGATCAACCCCGCGCAAAGCAGCGGCGGGGGAACGCTGACGATCAGGCTGGAACAGGCCGATGAGCCGGTCCGTTTCCTGCTGCAGAAGAGCGGCGCGGAATATGAGGTCGAGCTCAGCGCTGAAAACGGCTGGCAGCGGAATCTGCAGGGGATCGAAGCGGGGCTGTACTCGCTTTCTGCCGCTTCGGATATCCCGCTGCTGTATGACTGTGATGGGCATGGACCGCGTGAGCATTGCACCATCCGCTTTGCCGATGATGATCACGATGTCATCATCACCGCAGAACAAGCTGCATCAGCTGCATCCTTGAAGCTGCAGCTTTGGGTCGAAGATGAACGGGGAAACTTGCATCTGCCCCGAAATCAGGAAAAGGTCCGGGTGACGCTGGAGGGGGATCAGCCGCGGGTCATCGAGCTGTCGGCGGCGGCCGGCTATGCGCGCAGCCTGGATGATCTGGCCCCGGGCAAGGCGTCCCTGCGCTCCTCCATGCCGTGCATGTACAGGCAGGATGGCATGGCGGAAGCACGCGAAGCCTCATTTGCGCTGCCTGCCGGCGGGGCAGTGCAGGTGGATGTCATCATCAAGGAGGATGCACGGCGGCAGCCGCCGACAAAGCTGGTGCTGTGAGTGACGGAGAGGATCTGGACGATCCTCTTCTTTTTACGAGAGAAAACGCTTTTTGCCAGGCAGGGACCCCGATGGAAAAAGCGCTCACTGCGTGAACCGAAATTTACAAAAAAGTTCTTTAAAAATACAGAAGTTCGGTCTATAATGTATGGGTAAAGTTACGCAAGGAGGAAAACTACTAATGGCAAAAACATTTATGTCAATGGACGGTAACACCGCCACTGCGCATAACGCGTATGCGTTTACCGAACTGAGTGCTATTTACCCGATCACCCCTTCTTCGCCGATGGCAGAAGTCGTGGATGTCTGGGCAAATCAGGGACGCAAGAACATCTTTGGCAACGTTGTCAAGGTTGCTGAGCTGCAGTCTGAGGGAGGCGCAGCCGGTGCCGTTCACGGTGCTCTTCAGGCCGGTACGCTGGCGACCACATTCACCGCATCACAGGGTCTGCTGCTGATGATCCCGAACATCTACAAGATGGTCGGTGAATGTCTGCCGGGCGTTCTGCACGTATCTGCACGTGCGCTGGCATCCCGTGCGCTGAACATCTTCGGCGACCACCAGGACATTTACGCATGCCGCCAGACCGGCGTCTGCATGCTGGCAAGCCATTCCGTTCAGGAAGCGATGGATCTGGCCGGTGTCGCACACCTGGCTGCCATCAAGGCAAGCGTTCCGTTCATTCACTTCTTCGACGGTTTCCGTACTTCTCACGAGATCCAGAAGGTAGAAGTGTTCGACACGGAATTATATAAGGACCTGATCGATTACGATGCGCTGGAAGCTTATCGCAAGCGCGCGCTGAACCCGCATACCAACCCGGTAACGCGCGGCGGTGCCGAGAACGATGACATCTACTTCCAGGGAATGGAGGCGCGCAACGAGCATTATGCCAAGGTTCCTGCCATCGTAGCGGAATATATGGAAAAGATTTCCGAGATTACCGGACGTCATTACGCTCCGTTCACTTACTATGGCGCACCGGATGCCGAGCGCATCATCATCGCCATGGGTTCTATCACTGAGACTGCGCACGAGACGATCGATGCGCTGATGGCAAAGGGCGAAAAAGTCGGAATGATCAAGGTTCACCTGTATCGTCCGTTCGCTCCGGAATACATGCTGAAGGTCATGCCTTCCACCGTAAAGAAGATCGCTGTTCTGGACCGCACCAAGGAGTCCGGCGCAATGGGCGATCCGCTGTACCTGGATGTCGTTGCGGCGCTTAAGGATCACAAGGATATCGAGATCATCGGCGGACGTTACGGTCTGGGATCCAAGGATACGCAGCCGTGCCATGTCAAGGCCGTATTCGATCACCTGAAGGAAGACAAGATGATCAACGGATTCACGATCGGCATCGAGGACGATGTGACGCACCTGAGCCTGCCTGCAGACGAAAGCTTCCAGATCGAGGGAGACTACACTTCCTGCCTGTTCTGGGGCCTGGGTTCTGATGGTACGGTTTCCGCGAACAAGTCCACGGTCAAGATCATCGGTGACAACACGGATCAGTACGCACAGGCTTACTTCGCATATGATTCCAAGAAGGCCGGCGGCGTTACCCGTTCTCACCTGCGTTTCGGCAAGTCTCCGATCCGCTCTACATACTACATCAACAATGCAGACTTCATCTCCTGCTCTTTGGACGCATACATGTTCAAGTATGACATGGTGCGCAACCTGAAGGACGGAGGTACCTTCCTGCTGAATACGACGTTCTCCAAGGAGGAGATCGTGCATCATATGCCGAACCGCATGAAGGCGCAGCTGGCGAAGAAGCACGCTAAGCTGTACATCATCAACGCGACCAAGATCGCGCAGGAGATCGGCATGGGACGCCGTACGAATACGATCCTGCAGTCCGCGTTCTTCGCGCTGAACGAGCAGATCATGCCGCTGGAGACTTCTCTGGAGCTGATGAAGGCCTTCGCGAAGAAGTCTTACGGCAAGAAGGGCGATGCGATCGTACAGCTGAACTACAAGGCGATCGATGCCGGAAAAGACGGCATGGAAGAGATCGCTGTAGATCCGAGCTGGGCAGAGCTGCCGTATGACGCTAACCGCAAGCTGACCGGCGATGAGTACTTCGACAACCATGTCGCAGTCATCAATGCGCTGGAAGGCTATGATATGCCGGTATCCGCGTTCACGAAGTACAACCTGCTGGATGGTTCCATCCGCAACAATGTCGCATTCGAAGAGAAGCGTACGATCGCGGTACAGGTACCGACATGGCATCCTGAAAACTGCATTCAGTGCGGCATCTGCTCTTATGTATGTCCGCACGCAACCATCCGTCCGTTCCTGCTGAACGAAGAGGAAGTCGCTGCAGCACCGATGGAATTCGAAACGCTGCAGGCGATGGGCAAGGGCGTTGAGCAGCTGAAGTACCGCATCCAGGTATCTCCGGCAAACTGTGTCGGCTGCGGTCTGTGTGCCGTTGAGTGTCCTGGAAAGGCCGGCAACAAGGCGCTCGAGATGGTCGACATCAACGAGAAGCTCGATGAAGAGCCGCTGGCAGAGTACCTGTTCAAGCACACAGAGTACAAGAGCGACTACTTCTCTACAGATACGGTCAAGGGTTCTCAGTTCCTGATGCCTTACTTCGAGGTTTCCGGATCTTGCCCGGGCTGCGGTGAGACGCCGTACTACAAGCTGGTTTCTCAGCTGTTCGGCCGCGACATGCTCGTTGCCAACGCAACCGGATGCTCCATGATCTACTGCTCCTCTACACCGTCCACGCCGTTTGTCAATGACAAGAACGGTGAAGGTGTCGCATGGGCAAACTCCCTGTTCGAGGATAACGCAGAGTACGGTTATGGTATGGCACTGGCTGAAAACTACAAGCAGGCATGCATCCTGAAGACGATGGAAGACAACATGGACAATGTTGCGCCGGAGCTGAAGGAAGCATTCACAAAATACATCGAGATCCAGGGCAACCGCGAAGCTGAGCGTGAACTGTCCAAGACCATCAAGGAACTGGCTGCACAGTCTGATATTGCCGATGTCAAGGCACTGGCAGATACGGATCTGGTCAGCAAGTCCATCTGGATCGTCGGCGGAGACGGCTGGGCTTACGATATCGGATACGGCGGACTCGATCACGTGCTGGCAAGCGATGTCAACGTCAATGTCCTCGTTCTGGATACTGAGGTCTACTCCAACACTGGCGGTCAGTCTTCTAAGTCTTCTCAGGCAGCTTCTATCGCGAAGTTCGCAGCCGGCGGTAAGACGACGGCGAAGAAGGATCTGGGACAGATCGCAATGGCTTACGGCCATGTATATGTCGCATCCATCGCCATGGGCGCAAACAAGAACCAGACCCTGAAGGCCATCAAGGAAGCAGAAGCTTACAACGGTCCTTCTCTGATCCTGGCTTACAGCCCGTGTGCTGAGCACGGCATCAAGGGCGGTCTGAGCAACCACCAGAAGACGCAGGCCAAGGCCGTAGAATGCGGTTATGTGGATCTGTATCGCTACAATCCGGAAGCTGAGCAGCCGCTGACCATCGACTCCAAGGAGCCGGATTACGACAAGATGCTCGACTTCATGATGACAGAGACTCGTTTCTCTCAGCTGCCGAAGCTGAAGGGCGAGACTGCTTATGAAATGTTCGAGAAGACGAAGCAGGATGCCATGAGACGTCATCGCCGTCTGAAGGCGCTTGCCGAAGAAAAGATCTAATCTTCATGATATGCGGGCAGCAGTGATGCTGCCCGTTTTTTGTTGGTATAAGACGATCGGAAACGGGCATGCTGATGAGGGGAGGGTTCAAATGGATCATATGATGAAAGACTGTCTGATGGTGAGCAGGCAGCATCGGCTCGCGGATGTCTGCCGCCGTCTGCATACGCCGAAGATCTCCAATATCGTGGTCTGCGGCAGCAGCGGCGAGGTGCACGGGGTCATCCCGTTATGGCATATCCTGCAGCTGCTGCAGGGGAACCGTGCGTTTACCGACCGGATGATCGCTTCGCTGACGCTGGAGGAGATCAGCGCGGCGCTGGATGCCGCGCTGTGTTTCGATGCGCAGCAGAGCCGCTGGAAGGGAATGCGGATCTTCGCGGGCGAGCAGGGAGACGATCTGTCTCATATGATCTGTATGGCGGAGGGCGACAGACAGCTGCTTTCGCAGGCCGTGCGCAGCACGCCGGGCTGTGTCATCGTCTGCGGCGCTTCCATGATCAGCGATACGCTGCTCAAAGAGGCAAGAGAGCGCCATGTTTCGCTGATGCGGACGGAAAAGCATATTCATGAGGCATGTCACGCGCTCATCCTCTCGCTGCCGGCAGAGCGTCTGATGGTACGCAAAGTGCACTGAACGCAGTGCGCTTTTTTTCTTGCGTTGCCCGTACTTTGTCATTATAATAGGGGAGAATCGAGGGGATGAACATGAGCAGGTTGCCCAAGGTCGGGCTGCGGATGATCAAGTCAGCTGCAGCTGTCTTTTTATGTCTGCTGCTGAACATGGCGCGTCAGGGACAAGGCGCGGTCTTTTATTCCTGTATCGCGGCAGTGCTCTGCATGCAGCAGGATAATGGCAGCAGCATCAGGGTCGGGATGAACCGGGTGGTCGGCACGCTGATCGGCGGTCTGGCCGGCATGCTGCTGTTGGCGGGTGAGCAGCGCCTGCATCTGCAAGGGACGCTGATCCATGCCCTTCTGGTCTCTCTTGGGGTGCTGCTCATCATTTATGTAACGGTCCTGTTGAACAAAAAGAGCGCATCTTACATCTCATGCGTCGTGTTCATGAGCATCGTCGTCTCTCATATCACGGATGCCGACCCCTATCTGTTCGCCTTCAACCGTATCCTGGATACGCTCATCGGCATCGCGGTCTCCTTCGCGCTGAACTTTTTCCATTTGCCCCGTCATCGGGAAAAAGATGCGCTGTTCATCGTGCAGGACGCTTATTTTTCCATGGATGGGAAGAAACCGGAGGCATTGCGTTCGGTCCGCTTCAAGCGCCTGCTGGATGAGGGGATGAACCTGACATACAGCGCGCTTCTTCCGCCGCGTGATGACAGCGGCGCACTGCCGTATCCGCTGATCTTATTTGACGGGGGCGCGCTGTATGAGGAAAAGCAGAGGCGCTATGAAGTGCTGCACTGCTTCAGCGCAGCGCAGAGCGCTGCCCTGCGGCAGCAGCTGCAGGCGCATGAGGCGGAAGTGTTCACCTTCTTTGTCCGCAGCCAGATCCTGCACGCTTATCTGCCGGCATCGCCGAAAGGGAAGGAAGCGAGGGCCTTGCTGGCTTCGCTGTGCAGCGCCGTCGCGCATGCCTGTGTGATCGATCGTGTTCCAGAGGACAGCGAGGCGCTCATGCTGGGCATGGTGATGGCGAGAGAGCGGGCGGATGAGATCAGCGGCAGCGTGCATGCGCCGTATGCCCGTACTTGTGTCATTCCCTGTGCCGCAGATCCTGATCTGGCGTTTCTCGCCGTCGTCCCGGCGCAAAGCGATGCAGATGAGGCCGCGGATCTGCTATGCAGACGGATCCACGCCGCACGCAGCGCTTGGATCGCTGCGGATGAGCGAGCAGATCTGCTGACACAGATCGAACGTATGTTTTATCATCGCTGTGATGCCAATACATGATAAATGTGATATAATTGTTCCGTTTGAAAGGATGAGCGCGAATGACCCAATGGATCGTGACCCTGTGTGAACAGGATGCTATTGTGAAGCTGAAGGAAGCTGGGGCGGATGAACTGCTCGTTTCCGTGCCCTTTTTTTCGCTGCGCGCTGCGCGGGTCTTTTCCTGCGATCAGCTGGCCGAACTCAGCGCAAAGATCCATGATGCCGGCATGCGGATCGCCGTGAACTGCACGCGGTTCTTCATGGAAGATGAGCTGGAACAGCTCAGATCGTTTCTGCGCCTGCTGAAGGAGATCGATGCGGATACCGTTTATTTCGCGGATGAGGGCGTGCTGTATGAGGCCATCCAGCTGGGGATGCAGGATCGTCTCGTCTATCAGCCGGACACGCTGATCACCAACAGCGCAGACGCGGCGTTTTACCGCGCGCAGGGGTGTCAGGGCGTTTCGCTGGCCAGGGAGATCACGCTGGAGGAGATCTGCGCGATCGCTTCCCGCTGCAGCGGCGTGGAAATGCTCGTGCATGGGCGCTTCTCGATCATGCACAGCAGACGGCAGCTGCTGCACAGTTATTTTGCGTTTCTGAAGCGGCCGGATGACGATCCGCATGGGCGCCGGGACCTGTCGCTGAAGGAAGAGACGCGCGAAGCGCATATGCCCATCATCGAGGATGAAGGCGGCACCCATGTGTTCAGCGAATATACGCTGCAAAGCTTTGCCCAGATCAGGACGCTGGTCGAAAGCGGCGTGTCGCGCTTGCGCATCGACAGCATCTTCCACGATGATGATTGGAGCGTCCGGGCGCTCAGCGATTATCAAAGCGTGCTGGCAGGCAGGCTGAGCCCGCAGGAGGCCATCGAACGATGGGACCGAGAGGATCCATCAGGCTGTTATGGCGAAGGCTTTTATTATACGAAGACCAGTCTGGTGAAGTGAGGAGGAACCATCATGAACAAGATCGAATTGCTTGCGCCGGCTGGTGACCTGCAGCGCCTGAAGACTGCTGTCCGCTATGGGGCGGACGCGGTCTATATCGGCGGACGTCAGTTCTCTCTGCGTTCGCGTGCCAGCAATTTTACGCTGGAGGATATCCGCGAGGGCGCTGCGTTTGCCCGCGAACATGGCGCGGCAGTCCATGTGACCGTGAACATGCTGCCGCACGAGGATGATTTTGACGGGCTGAAGGAGTATGTGGAGCAGCTCTGTGAGGCCGGCGTGCATGCGCTCATCGTCGCTTCGCCGGCCATCGCCCGCTTTGTCGTGCAGCATTTCCCGCAGCTGGAGGTCCATATCTCCACTCAGCATTCCACCACCAATTCCTCTGCCATCCGCTTCTGGAAGCAGATGGGGATGCACCGGGTGGTGCTCGCCCGGGAGTGCTCTTTGGCGCATATCACGGAGACGACCAGGCATTCCGTGCTTCCGGTGGAGGTGTTCATCCATGGCGGGATGTGCATTTCTTATTCCGGCCGATGTGTGCTCTCCAACCATATGACGAACCGCGATGCGAACCGCGGCGGATGCGCGCAGAGCTGCCGCTGGAAATATGAGCTGTATCAGGGGGATACGCGCATATCGGATGAACAGGAGCTGTTCTCGATGTCCAGCAAGGATCTGCAGGCAGCGGCCTACATCCCGGCATTGATCGATGCGGGCGTTTCCAGCTTAAAGATCGAGGGGCGCATGAAGAGCACGTATTATATCGCAACGGTCGTCCATGCGTACCGCGCGCTCATCGATGAGTATATGGAAAAGGGCGTGCTGGACGCATCGCGCATCGCCTTTTATGAACAGGAGATCGCCAAGGCGGAAAATCGTCCGACATCCTGCGGGTTTTACCGCGGCCTTCCGCAGGCCGGCGGTCATCTCTATGGCGTGAACGGCGCCGGGGTGACGCAGGAATACATCGCGGATGTCATCGCCTATGATGAGGTGACCCAAACGGCGCTGCTGCAGGTGAAGAACCACTTCCGGCCGCATATCGAGGCCGAGGTGTTCGGGCCGCATACCCCCTCCACCCGCTTTGAGATCGGAGATGTCTGCGATCTGGAAGGACGCCCGCTCGAGGTGCTCAATCAGCCGATGCAGATGGTCAGGATGAAATGCAGCCTGCCGCTGGAAGAGCACGCGATGATCCGTAAGGTGTACGACCGCAGCGGCCGTCATGTATATTGAGAAAGGAACGAAAAGCCATGAAATTGAAAAACAGCTTCTTTTATACCATGCGTGAAGACGCAAAAGACGAGGACAGCCGCAGCGGCAATCTGCTGGTGCGCGCAGGAATGATCAAAAAGACCAGTGCCGGCATCTATATGATCATGCCGATGGGCAAAAAGGTATTGGCGAAGATCGAAAACATCGTCCGTGAGGAGATGGATCATGCCGGTGCGCAGGAGCTGCTGATGCCGGCGCTGATCCTGGAGGATGTTTACGAAAGATCAGGTCGGCGCGAGGCGTTCGGATCCAATATGTTCGCGCTGAAGGACCGTTATCAGAAGAACTATGTGCTCGGCCCGACCCATGAGGAGCTCTTTGCCGTAGCCGCATCCATGAAAGGAAGATCATATAAGGACTTCCCGTATAATCTTTATCAGATCCAGACGAAATACCGCGATGAGACCCGCCCGCGTTATGGATTGATCCGGGTGCGTGAATTCATCATGAAGGATGCCTATTCCTTCGATGTCGACCTGGACGGGCTCGATGTGTCTTATCAGAAGATGTATGCGGCATATTGCAATGCCTTTGACCGCATGGGCATCCGCTATCAGATCGTAAAGGCGGATACCGGCGCGATGGGCGGTTTGCTTTCCGAAGAGTTCCAGGCAGTGACCGGCATCGGCGAGGACATCGTGGTCGGCTGCGAGCACTGCGATTTCTCCAGCAACCTGGAGATCACCGAAGTGGTGGAAAGCCAGGAGGATGATGTGGCGGAAGAAAGAGCGTATGAACTGAGGGAGACGCCGAACGCCAAGACCATTGAAGAAGTGGCGGCATTTTTCGACCTGAAGCCGGAAAACTTTGTCAAGACGCTGGTCTACCGTGTGGATGGCAAGACGTATGCCTTCCTGCTGCGGGGAGATCGTGAGCTGAATGAGACAAAGGTGCTCAAGCTGCTGGGCGCCAATGAGATGGAGCTTGCGGATTTTGCGGAGGTCGAGCGCGTGACGCATGCCCGTGTCGGCTTTGCCGGACCGATCGGCATCGACTGTCCGCTGATCATGGACCGCGAGGTCTCTCATATGAAGAACTTCATCACCGGAGCCAATCAGAGCGACTGTCATTATATCAATGTCAATGTCCGCGACTTCGAGGTGGAGAAGACAGCGGATATCGCACAGGTGCATGAGGGCGACATCTGCCCGAAGTGCGGCGGAAAGCTGAAATTCGAGCATGGCATCGAGGTCGGCAATCTGTTCAAGCTGGGGACGAAATACGCGCAGACGATGGGACTGCAGTACCTGGATAAGGACAATCATCTGCAGCCGGTCGTCATGGGAAGCTATGGCATCGGCCTGGAGCGCTGCATGGCGGCCATCGTCGAACAGCACAATGATGAGCATGGCATCATCTGGCCGCAGAGCGTTGCGCCTTTTGCGGTGAGCATCGTGATCATCTCCATGAAGGATGAGCAGCAGCGTCAGGCGGCAGAACAGCTGTATGATCAGCTGCGCGCCCAGGGCGTAGAGGTATTGCTGGATGATCGAGATGAGCGCCCGGGCGTGAAGTTCAAGGATATGGAGCTCATCGGCATTCCTTACCGCATCACGGTCGGACGCGGGATCAGCGAGGGAAAGGTAGAACTGGTATCGCGTCAGAACAATGAGAAGCGAGAGATCGCCCTCGAGGATGTCGCAGCTGAGGTGATCAGGCTGCTCGCCTGATCATTGCCCGGGGAAAAGACGGGAAACGACAGGATACGCAAAAAAAACCAGGAGGCAGCAGCTTCCTGGTTTCGTCTGCAGAGGCGAAACGTCATCCTTTTTCTTCGGTATTCATGAGCGCGCGCATCTGCTGGCTGAGATGCTTCAGGGTCATCTCTTCTGCGCCGCAAAGCAGGGAAATGCAGCATTCGTGCGCATCAAAGGCGGAAAGCTGCAACAGCGTCGTGCAGAATGTGTAATAGGTGCGGTAATGATCCAGCGCTTCCGCGATCGCGGCGAGCCCTGCCTCGCTGAGCTGATAGCTGTGGTCTTTCTGCAGAAGCAGCCCTTCTTTGACAAATTCCAGCAGCATCCGGCTGACGCTGGCCCTGGATACGCCTAGGCGCACAGCCAGATCGATCGGCCGAAAGGGCAGGCAGGGCGCTTTGTGCAGCAGTGCGATCGTCAGCAGATATTTTCTCTTTGTCTCTGTCATCGCCATGAACATCTCTCCCTAAAATGGTTAGTATAAGCTAACTTAATACGCTGTAAGTGTACACCGGATAAACGGCGGTGTCAATCTGAGAAAAAGAATATGTGCGCAATCGGCTAGCAATGGCTAACAAATTATGGTAAAATGAAACGGATCTGTGTCTGAATGCGAAAATTTCGCCTAAAATCGCAGTTTTCGGCCAGGTCGGTCTTGATGAAAGAAAACGCATCCATCATGAAAATTTTTCTTTTCCTGTTTTGTTTTTTTCATGGATGCGGTATAATGTCTAGGACATGTAAAAAAGGAGGAGCTACAAGAATGAAAGAATCAATCTATTTGAATGATGATCTTGCCATTGTCAATTTTAACAAGGCATATCCGAAAAACGGTGAAGTTTTCCTGACCTCATCCACCTTTTCGAATTTTATGCGCACTTATATCGAGTATCTGAAGAATTTTGACGAAGATCTCTATATATATGCCCTGCAGGGCAAGAGCGGCCGTGAAGCGACGTTTGAAATCATCAAGCTGTTTCGCATGCTGCGTATCTTCAAGTGTGAGGAAATCGAGTCTCCTTATCTCAATGACAAGGCGAAGCTGCTGGAGTTCGTAGACCAGCTGTACAATTACTGGAAGATGCATCAGCGTTTCTCCGTGGTTTCTGCCGGTACGGAACAGCAGATGGGCATGGACAGCTATGTGCTGCTGGATTCGAATTTCAACAATACGATCCTTGCGCTGTACCGTATGATGGAAGAGCGTGTCATGGGCCGCAAGAACCGGGTATACCGTCAGATGCAGGCAGGCACCAACGCCGGCGTATCCGTGCGCAAGAATGAGACCAAGCTGGGCGAAAAGTATGCCGCTCTGGCAGATATCCCGTTCATCGATTCTGTCATGCTTCGTACTCCGATGATCCTGCACCCGCGTTCCAACAAGCGTACAGGCATGTTCACGGAGCGTAAGGACAATCCGATCCAGGAGTTCACCGGGGATGCGGATACGTGGTTCTGCTATCCGTGCAAGATCGGTTCGCTGCTCGCGTACATCTATTTCCACCGCGATTTCTTCGCTTCTGCCGTATCGCTGGGCAACCTGTTCGAGCTGGCCAACCGCGAGGAGTGCACGCAGAAGCCGGATCTGATCTGCCTGTTCGGCAATGAGGACGGGAAGGATGAGACGACCTTCTATCATGATACGGAAGAAGATATCTGGGTCGGATGCGTAAGCTATAATCAGCGTATCGAGTATTTCGGCTATCTGAAGAAGATGTCCCTGACGCTGCACAATCTGGCGATGATGCAGAAGGGATGGCTGCCGATTCACGGCGCCTTCGTGAACATCACGCTGAAGAACGGCAAGAAGAAGGGCATCATGCTGATGGGCGATTCCGGCGCCGGAAAGTCTGAGTCCATCGAAGCGCTGAAGGCGCTGGGCAATGAAAAGATCAAGAGCATCGAGGTCGTATTTGACGACATGGGCACGATCCATATCGAAGATGGCGTTCCATACGGCCAGGGCACAGAGATCGGTGCGTTCATCCGTCTGGATGACCTTGATCCGGGCACGCCGTATCGGGATATGGACCGAAGCGTGTTCATGTCTCCGGAGTCCAAGAATGCCCGTGTCATCACGCCGGCAGCGCCGTATGAAGTCGTCAGCACCAACCATCGCATCGATCTGTTCTGCTATGCGAACAACTATGACAACAAGATGGGCATGTACCGCTTCAATGACATGGAGGATGCCAAGGCGACCTGCAAGATGGGCAAGCGCATGGCGCTGGGCACGACACAGGAGGTCGGCATCTCTACCACATACTTTGCCAACCCGTTTGGCCCGATGCAGAAGCAGGAGATCTGCGAGCCGCTGATCGACGAGGTGTTCCAGTGCCTGAAGGACAACAATGTGTTCGTGGGCGAGATCTATACGCACCTGGGCTTCAACAAGGAAGAGCGTGAGGGGCTGGAGATCGCCGCGCGCGAGCTGCTGGAATTCATCGAGAAACAGTAAGGAAACCAAGAAGCGTCCGGACTTTCCGGCGCTTTTTCCATTTTGCGCGCAGCTGCTGCAAAATGAGAAAAAAAGCGTGAAAAAAGGCAGGGAAAAGCGACTTTGACCTTGCATAATTCATGCCGTCGTTGTATCATTAAGTCATGCGAAGGAGGAATTTTTGACATGTCAATTATCGTTGATGTTTACGCAAGAGAAGTGCTCGACTCCAGAGGAAATCCTACTGTTGAAGTTGAAGTGCTGACAGAGAGCGGCGCATTCGGCCGCGCAATGGTACCGAGCGGTGCCAGCACGGGTGAAAGAGAAGCTCTTGAACTGCGCGATGGCGACAAGGGACGTTTCATGGGCAAGGGTGTTACCCAGGCAGTGAAGAACGTAAATGAGATCATCGCTCCGGCTGTAATCGGCAAGAGCTGCCTCGATCAGGTAGCAATCGACAAGCTGATGCTGAAGCTGGACGGTACTCCGTTCAAGAAGAACCTGGGCGCAAACGCTACGCTGGGTGTATCTATGGCATGCGCGCTGGCAGCTGCTGACTTCTATGGAATGCCTTTATACAAATATTTCGGCGGATTCAACGGAAAGGTCCTGCCTGTTCCGATGATGAACGTCCTCAACGGCGGATCTCATGCGGACTCCACTGTTGACTTCCAGGAATACATGATCATGCCGGTAGGCGCTAAGAGCGAGAAGGAAGCCGTACGTATGGGTGCGGAGACTTTCCACAACCTGCGCAAGGTGCTGAAGGCACGCGGATACAACACGAACGTCGGTGACGAAGGCGGATTCGCGCCGTCCTGCGAAAAGGGCAACGAAGAGCCGCTGGAACTGATCGTTGAAGCGATCAAGGCTGCCGGCTATGTTCCGGGCGAAGACATCTGCATCGCTATGGACGTTGCCGCTTCTGAGTTCCACAACCACGAGACCGGCATGTATGAGCTGAAGAAGTCTGGTCAGGGCAACAAGACGACTGACGAGATGATCGACATGTATGCAGAGTGGATCGAAAAGTACCCGATCGTTTCCATCGAGGATGGTCTGGGCGAGCGTGACTGGGACGGCTGGAAGAAGCTGACTGACCGTCTGGGCAAGAAGATCCAGCTGGTCGGCGACGACCTGTTCGTCACGAATCCTTCTATCCTGAAGGAAGGAATCGAAAAGGGCATCGCCAACGCGATCCTGATCAAGGTCAACCAGATCGGTACGCTGACCGAGACTTTCGATGCCATCGAAATGGCGAAGGAAGCCGGATACACTTGCGTAGTATCTCACCGCAGCGGTGAAACTGAAGATACGACGATCGCTGATATCGCCGTTGGTCTGAACGCCGGACAGATCAAGACCGGATCAATGTCCAGAACTGACCGTATCGCGAAGTACAACCGCCTGATCCGCATCGAGGATGAGCTCAACGAGCGCGGTGCGAATGAGGGCATTGCTCAGTATCTGGGCAAGAGCGCATTCTACAACATCAAGAAGTAATGCCGTACATACAGAGGGGGCCTCGGCTTCCTCTTTTTTTACGCTTTCGTGTGTGAACGTGTGCAGAAAGTGTTACAATACTGATAAAGGAGTGATGATCATGATCGACAAATTGAGCGATGACATGAAAAAACTGTTTCTGCTGGGCATCGGCGCGGCGGCCGTTACCGCGGAAAAAGCCAGGGACATGGTAGATCATCTGGTGGAAAAAGGAGAGCTGAGCATCGAACAGGGCAAGGTGCTCAATGAAGAGCTCAAGCATCACATTCAGACCCGCGTGGATGAAGCGAAGAGCGAGCGGGCAGCCCAGCGCATGGAGCAGCTGAGCAGTCAGATCCGTTCGATGTCGGATGAAGAGCTGGAGCAGCTGAAGGAAGTGATCCGTAAGGTTCAGTCCGGTCCAGACGATGAAGCATGAATCGCTGAGCAGTTCACAGCGGCTTGCGGCCATTTTGAAGATCCTGCATCAGCATCACGTCACGCAGGGGATGGATCCCGTCAAGATGCGGGAGATCATCGAAGATCTCGGGCCGACGTTCATCAAGATCGGCCAGCTGATGTCTTCACGCCAGGATATGTTCTCCAAGCGTTATTGCGATGAACTGGCAAAGCTGCGCGCGAGCGTGGCGCCGATGGAGCCGGCGCTCGTGCATGAAATCTTGGAGGAGGAATACGCCTGCAGCCTTGATCAGCTGTTTTCCTGGTTCGATGATCGTTCGCTGGGATCAGCGTCGATCGCGCAGGTGCACAGGGCGCGTCTGTGCAGCGGAGAGGATGTCGTGGTCAAGGTGCAGCGCCCGCATATCTATGCGCAGATGGAACGGGATATCACTTTGCTGCGCAGAGCGAGCAAGCTGCTCAATCTCTCTGAGCTGCTGGGCAGCGTGATCGATGTCGACATCCTGCTCGATGAGTTCTGGGAAACGGCAAAGCAGGAAATGGATTTCATCAATGAGGCCGCCTTCATGCAGCGTTTCGCGAAGCTCAACGGGGAAGTGCGCTATATCGCGCAGCCCAGCGTGCATCGCGAGCTGACGACATCGCGGGTATTGGTGATGGAATATATCGGCGGATGCGAGATCGATGATCTGGAGTGCCTGGAGGAGAATGGCTATGACCGCCGGGAGATCGCCGCCAAGCTCGCTGATCATTACATGAAGCAGATCATCGACGACGGCTTCTTCCACGCTGATCCGCATCCGGGCAACCTGCGGGTGCGGGATGGAAAGATCGTCTGGCTCGACTTCGGCATGATGGGACAGCTCGGCGATCGGGAACAGAGCCTGATCCGCAGGGCGTTTGCGGCCATGGCCGCGGAGAACATCACTGAGCTGACCGATGTGATCCTGACCTTGGGCGTGCATGATGGACAGGTCGATTATCACCGCCTCTATGATGATATGGAAAAGCTGATGGGGGCGTATATGACAAAAAGCCTCTCGCAGATCAATCTGGGAGAAGCAGTGCAGGATATCTTCACCGTGGCGCACCGGCATCACATCTCTATGCCTAAGGGCATCTCGATGCTGGCGCGCGGCCTGGTGAGCGCAGAGAGCACGGTGGCCATGCTCGATCCGGATGCCAACATCATTACGACGGCGATCCGGCATATGGGCAGCGGCGGCTTTCCTGGCTGGCGGGATGCCGGGGAAAAAGGGCAGCGATGGGTCAAAGAGGCGGCGAGCCTGCTGGCGCAGTCTGCCCGGATCCCGGCCGAGCTTTCCTCTGCCCTGCATCAGATCAATAAAGGAAGGCTGAAGGTGAACCTGGAGGTCATGGACAGCTTTCAGCCGCTTTCGCTGATCGACAAGATGGTCAACAAGCTGATCGTCTGCATCGTCGCCGCGGCCCTGCTGATCGGATCATCGCTGATCTGCACGACCGAGATGACGCCGCGGATCTTCGGCATTCCGGCGCTGGGGTTCATGGGGTACATCGCCGCTGTACTGCTGGGCGTGTGGATGCTGTTCCATACGCATGTCAAACGATAGCTGATGTCCCGCGTTTTCATGCAAAATGTGAAAATGTCGGGACATCTTTACTTTTCTATGATTCATACTATAATTAGAGCAAATGATGGGAGGAGTCATGATGGATTTCAAGAAGATGGCAGCAGCGTTTGCGGCCGGAGGAGCCATTCTGGCAGCCGGCGCCGCATATTCGCTGAATCATAAAAAACAACAGAACCCTTATGTGCACAGCGGGCAGGGGCAGCGCGCGTTCATCAGCGGTTCCACGCTGAGCGCGTTGAGCGCAGCGGCGCTGCTGATCCGCGAGTACAACTTTCGCGGGGAGAACATCCACCTGCTGGATTGTGACGGCCTGTTTGACGGCGATGCCTGCGAAGCAGCCGGCGCCGAGCTGTTCGTGCATGCGCAGGGATTTGACTGCTTCTGGGATCTGCTTCGCAGCATCCCCTCTCAGCAGAAGAAGGGCGCCTCGCTCAAGGACGACATCATCTTGTCCGCGCAGGAGCTTTCCGGATCCCGATGCAGGGTGCTCATGCGAAACGGAGAGCAGATCGTCCTGCCAGAGCGCAGGCTTGACCGCGCGCAGCGCCGTCTGCTGAACCGGCTGATGATGGAAGAGGAAAAACAGCTTCGGGGCAAGAGCGTGGAAGACTGGTTCGCTGATGATGATTCATTTGTTGAGACAGATTTCTGGCGGCTTTGCGCCTCGTTATACCGCATCAAGGAGAGCAGCAGCGTATCTGTCCTGCGTGCGCTGCTGTGCGCCCGCAGCGAACAGATGATGCATCTGGATACGATGGAGGACTGGATGCAGCTGCCGGCGGATCCTGGCACGGCGCTGATCCAGCCGCTCATCACGTATCTGAAAGGGTATGGCGTGCAGTTCCATCTCAATTCGGAGATCATGGATATCCAGTTTTCCGATACGTGTGTCTTGCAGGCGCGGGTGCTGCATATGCGCAGCGCACACCATGTGGAGCGCATCGAGCTCAATGCGGACGATTTGTGCATCGTGACGCTGGGAGAGCGCACCGCGCTGGCGCAGAAGGGCGATCTTCATCAGATCGAAGCTCCCCGGCAGGAGCCGGCCTATCCGTTCTGGAACCGCCTCGCCGCCCGCCGTCAGGAATTCGCGGTGGATGCGGTGGATCCAGCTGAAGCGGCGGAAGGCTTCTTTACGGTGAAGATGCGGGAGGGCGTGCTCGCAGACGCATTGCCTGCGCATGCCGGTCTGATCAGCTTTCCGGATTCGAACTGGGGCATCTCCCTGTGTGTCGCGCCGCGCTCTGCGCAAGAAGAAGGCGTCGTGATCTGGGGCAGCGCGCTGTATCCGGACGCGTGCGGGGATTACGTCCGCCGCAGGATGAACGAATGCAGCGGAAAGGACATCGTCAGCGAGCTGGCGCATCATCTGCACAATGAGGAGCGTCTGGATGAGATCATCCGCGACCTGGAGGACGCGAAGGTCATGATCCTGCCGTATGCGCAGGGGGCGAAGATCTCCAGACAGCCGCATATCCTGGATCATCCAGACGCGTTTACCGGCAACCTGGCCGTCCTCTCGCCATATCATTACCGCAGCGAGCCCTGGCTCGAACAGGAAGTGCATGATGCGCGGGATGCCGTGAGGACGCTCATGGATCAACAGGCCGGCAGCCGTGATGCGGAGGGGACGCTGCTGCAGCTGGGCAGCGCGGTCCAGATGCTGCGGCGCTATTGATTTTACAAGCCGAAACGTATGTGCTATACTAACGATGAGGCACATGAGTGCCGTTTAAAGACAGGAGCTGTGATTACTGATGTTTGAACAGAGTTACCAGAATCAATTCAATGCCGATGAAGGGCTTCGCCGTCATGTGCAGCGGACGTTTGGCTGGATGGCGGTCGGTCTGCTGATCACCGCCCTCAGCGCGGCATTCTTCTACTTCACGGGGATCTCCATGCAGATCGTGCTGACATCCAGCGCCTTCATGTGGCTGGGCATCCTGCTGCAGCTGGGCGTTGTCGTGGCCTTCATGAGCGGCCTGCATCGCCGGAACCTGGGCATGACCCGCATGATGTTCTTCGCGTATTCCATCCTGACCGGGTTTACCTTCTCTTTGCTCGGATGGCTGTATGACGCACAGTCTGTCATGTTTGCATTCGCCATCACGGCCGTATATTTCGGTTCGCTGTGTGTGATCGGCTATACGACGAAGGTAAATCTGATGCCGCTGGGCCGGCTGCTGTTCGTTTCGCTGATCATCCTGATCATCGTCGAGGTCGTGATGATGCTGATGGGATTCTCCACGGACACGCTGCTGCTTTCCGCGGTGGGTCTGCTCATCTTCACCGGGCTGACTGCTTATGACACGCAGAAGATGAAACAGCTGTATCTCAGCACGCCGGATGAGCACAGCCGCAATTGTCTGGCGGTGTATTCCGCGTTTGAGCTGTATCTGGATTTCATCAACATCTTCATGTATATTCTCCGCTTTGTCGGAAATCGGGATTAAAAAAACTGGCGCGGCCAGTTTTTTTAACGTTTGATCTTGTTCATGTAATTGGCGATGTTCGCGTCGGGATCGATGATGCCTTCCAGCGTATCTTCATCCGCGCTCATGATGACCGTCACGCCGGGACCGTGCCCGCTCGTGAACGAGTCTGAATGGACGATGACGCCGATGGATACGGCGCCCTGGCGGTAATGCGGTCCATGGGTGTTGTCGTGGTCTTCGATGAGCACGAGATCGCCGAAACGCAGCCGGTCTATGCCGTATTTCTGGTTTGCCTCATGATCCTGGGTCATGATGTCATAGTCTCCGGACATGGTCGTGGTCGATCCGATGCCTGCGCCCATGAGGAAGGCGGGGATGCGGGTCACGACGGGGACTTGCAGCTTTCCTTCTGCGCCATGCTGAAGGTCCATGGCCTCCAGCAGGTCCGGATCCAGGTTCATGAGCTGCACGCCGGGATGATCTGTGAGCTTCATGCCTTGTCCCCACGCGCGGATCAGGATGCGCTCATCCGCGTTCATCTTCTCCAGCACCTCACGGGGAAACCAGACCATCACATGGTCGACGCCGCCGTGCTTGCCGCTCACATAGCCTTTTTGTCCGGCTGCCGGACCATTGACGATGCGGGCCTCGTTGCCGATGCAGGCAAAGCACTGCAGGGCGGTATTGTACTTGTCTACGCTGTTCTTGATGGAGACGCCGGGCTCGATGTGATCGCCGACGATGCCCATGCATGGATCGAGCAGGCTGTAGTTGTATACGATGCCGCCCACTGACATGGCGATCCGTCCATATCCGTCATATCCGACCCAATAGCCATCGCCATGCAGACCGGGATGATCCACGCTTCCGCTGACGGACATCATCGGAAGCTTTTCTCTGTTTGTCTTCATTTCATCTACCTCGCTTTTCCTCATTATACACCACGGCAGGAAAGTATGCTATAATAACTCGTGCAGAAGAGGAGTGAGGCCATGATGAGACACCGCGTCATCGTCAGCACCACGGCGCCGGCAGCGATCCGTCGGGAGGAATATGAACGCGCCCTGCACCGCTTTCGCCATGTCCGCATGCCGATCGAGCAGACGTCGCAGTATCGGATGATGATCGATCGATCATTTCCACGGCGCGTGCATGTGCGCGAAGCGGAATTTGCGCTGAGCATGCGGCGGAATCTGTTTTCGCTGTATGAGGTCGATGTGCGGGTCAACGGGCGGGCGATGCGTTTCATCATCGATACCGGCGCGCAGATCAGCGGCATCCGCGCCCATGCCGCGCGAGCGCTCGCTTTGCCGGCATTGAGGAGCGGGATGGAAGTGGGCAGCGTCGGCAGCACGCGGGAGCAGCGTCCGGCCGTGCGCTGCGACAGCCTGCAGCTGGGCGGCATGTGCTGGGAGAACCAGCCGCTGATCGTCCTGGATCAGCAGCAGTTTTCGGTCCGTCTGCTCAATGTGGACCTGCTTCGCTTCGACGGCATCCTGGGCTGGGATCTGCTGAGGACCATGGATTTTGAGCTGGATACGATTGCCGGGCAGATGAAGGTGCAAAAGAACCGTTTCCGGCTGGACCGCCCCAATCTCATCCCATGCAGCTTCCCTACGCTGCTATTGCGTGAGACAGATGGAAGCGTGAGCCTGTTTGGCATCGATACCGGCGCCCGCCAGGGATGGCTTGGCGAAGGGTACATCCGGCGCCGCGGGCTGCAAGTGCTGAACAGCATGCGCGTGGTCGGGTTCGGCGTGCATGGCAGAGAGGAATTTGAGACGCAGATCGCCAAAAGCGTCACGCTGCACCTGGACAGGGCCAGGATCACGATGGAAGGGTGCATGAGCGCGCTGGTGGATATCCTTCCGGATATCACCTATGACGGCGTGCTCGGCAATGAAGTATTTGCCGGACGGCGGATCCGGTTTGTAAACAGCGCCGGCATGGTGCTGCTGACTTAGGAGGAGAGAACGATGATCAAAGGAAAGATTACAATGGAAAACGGGGAGATCATCCCCTTCGAGTTATATGAAGAAGACGCGCCGGGAACGGTCGCCAATTTCGTGAAGCTGGTGAAGGAAGGCTATTATGACGGCAAGACCTTTCACCGGGTGATTCCTGGCTTTGTCTCTCAGGGCGGATGCCCGAACGGGGACGGCACAGGAGATCTGGGATACACCATCCCCTGCGAGACCAAAGGAAACCCGCACCGGCATATCGCTGGGGCCATGTCCATGGCGCACAGAGGCCGCGATACCGGCTGCTGCCAGTTCTTCATCGTGCATGAGCCTCAGCCGCATCTGGATGGGGTGCATACGGTCTTTGGCCAGGTCACGGACAACCTGCAGGCCGTACGTCAGATGCGCAACGGCGATGTGATGAAGTCGGTCACCATCGACGAAGCATGAAGGCGTTTGGCCGTCATGGCAGGGCGCTGCTGATCATCGCTGCGCTGTGGCTGCTGAATGAGCTGATCGCCATGCTCGTGCAGGGGAGCTATCAGCAGGATACGCTGTTGGTCTGCCGCTGCATACTGCTGTTCGTATTCGGGATGATGCTGCATGACCGGCATCGGACAAAGAGCACGCTGCCTGTCCGGGCGCTCTGTGTGCTGATCGCAGCCGTGCTTCTCTGCCTGCAGCTGCAGCTGATCCCGTTTTTGCGCACGGATATCATCATCGGCTTCATCGAGAGCCAGACGCTGAGCATCGCGCTGCTCGATATCTATCTCGGCTATGTGGCAGCCGCTTGAAATGTCGGAACTTTCCGGCATTTTTCCATTTTTCCGCGATGTTTGAAGCGCGGATCAGGTGGTATAATACAGGTGTGGGAGGTGTGGACATGAACAAAAGAGAAGAAATTCATTTCAGCATCTCCGCGGACGATGCTTTCGTGGACAGCCTGTCCGGCATGATGATGAACCGCAGGCGGCTGCTGCAGGGCAAGCGGCGCATCAAGAAATGCACGACGACGTGCCATACCTTGCTCATCCAGGGCGTGGTCCTGTTCTGCGTCGGCATCTTCTGGCTGCTTCAGCGCGGAAACGGGCCGCAGGCCGTCGCGCATCTGATCCTGATGTCCGTGTCCTTCCTGCTTGGGCTGCTGTGGATCTTCATGGGCATATCCAATCTGTTTCGGTTTTATCAGCGCAGGAGACGTTATCACAGCGGGGCGGAGGAAGCTTCCCTGATTGCGGATCAGGAAGGGCTGACGCTGTGTTATGAGAGCTGGCGCCATCATGAACGATGGAACGACCTTCAGCTGTGTGCCCTGGCGCCCGATGTGATCGCCATCCTGTATGCCAGTGCCGGCATGATCCTGCTTCCGCATACCGATGTGCTGGAGGCGGCTGTCCGCAAGCTGCTGGACAAATACACCGATGCGTGTGTCACGGAAACGATCGTCATGTACTGATCGGCTGCGTCCCTGACGGGCGCTTTTTTTCGCTGCATGAAAAAAGCTCCGTGTCTGGCGGAGCAGGTCATTTCTGATGGTTTCGCTGCCGCAGGATCTCAAAGGAGAACACGGATGCGGCACTGACCGCGCTGAGCGCGCTGCGGACATCTCGTCCGTAAGGGATGAAGACGTTTTGTTCCCCGGCTTCTTTGACCGTGCGGCTCAGGCCGCGCATCTCTCCGCCGATGGCCAGGCAGAGGCGGGAAGGGAAGGAGAAGTCATACAGGCAGACGGCATCTTTGCGCTCGGCGCAGATGAGCGTGATCCCGTTTTGCCTCAGCGCATGCAGCGTCTGCTGCATCTCGTCCGCGATGATCAGGGGAAGGTATTCGCTGGCGCCGGCGCTTGCGCGGGCGACGGTCGCCGCGGCGGAGGTCCAGTTGCGCGGGGGCAGGATCACCCCATCGCAGCCGGCCGCATAGAGCGTGCGCAGGATCATGCCGAAATTGAACGGGTCTTCGATGCCTTCGATGAGCGCCAGGAAGCAAGCCTCGCTGTCGATCTCCTTTAGCTGCTGAAAGCGCCTTGCCCCGCATCTGGCCAGCAGGCCGCCGTGGGTATGTCCGCTGGCGAGGGAATCGATATGCGCGCGGGAGGCGGTGACGATCGGAATGCCCCGCTCTGCGGCGCGATGCAGGATCCATTGGGTATCCCGATCTTTCTTTGCTTCATCGACGATGATCTCGCTGACCTCACGCATGCCGCCCATGACGGCGGCCTTGACGGAGATGTTTCCTTCAAACAGATAATTTTCCATAGGCACCTCATTTCCGGTCCATTATAGCATATCCTCTGTGATTTGTCTGTCCTCGCCGCATGTGATGAACAGCGTGATCTGGCAGATTATGCTTGACCTTCGCCTGCAGATTGGTCATGATTAAAGGAGAGAAAGGGTGATATGATGAAGATCGCGGCAGTGTCCATGCGGATCAAACAAGGAAGATGCGAAGAGAATGTGCGGCAGATGATGCGCTGCATCGAGGAAGCGAAACAGGAAGGCGCGCAGCTGATTGTCTTTCCGCAGAATGCGGTCAGCGGCCTGCAGCTGGGCGAGATGTGGCTGGATGATGATTTCTGTCGCTATGCGGATTCGTTCAATGCGCGCATCGCGGCGCTTGCGGATACGATCGCGATCGTCTGGGGCAATGTGCGTTATCGCGGCAGCCGCCGCTTCAACACCGCGTTCTTCGCTTACCGCGGCCAGCTTGAGCTGCGGGTGAAGAAGATCGACGGCGCTTTGGAAAATGAGGCTCGTTATTTCGATCCGCTCGATATCGGAGAACTGATCGAATATGGCGGGGAGCTCATCGCGCTGGGCTTTCACGATCAGCTGATCCCGGCGACGCTGAACATCACGCTGGATCTGAGCGATCGTTCCATATCGCCACGAGGTGCATCGCAGCTGTATGTCAACGGCCTTTCGCTGCTGGAGGATTCGTGCGGGCCAAAGCTGAGCGACGGCCGCTGCTTCTGTGTCCGCAGGGGCAGGCTGGTGCACTTCAGCGAGCATGCGCAGGGATGTCATTATTTCGATCTGGACGGCGCGCAGACAGATCGTCCTCAGCCTGTGCCGCTGTTTAGGCGGATGGAGATGCTGGTTGATGCGCTCACCGATGAGCGCGGGCCTTTCTGCTTATGGCAGAAGCATCCGGAATCGCTGCGGCTGACCCGGCTGCTTCAGCGTCCCGAGCTGCTGGAAGAAGCGCCCATGGTCTATGGCACGCAGAATGATGATCCTGCTCATCCCTCGCTGTTCAGCGGGTTCACCTTGCCGCAGCTGATCGAGGCCGGGATCTATGATTCGCTGGAAGAGGCGGGGCGGACACGCCTGTATGCGGATCTGTACCGGCGCACGCGCAGCCTGCGCGGCGTGTGCCGCGAGCTGATCTCGATGGCGGGATCATCCCCTGTGCTGCAAGCGGAGCTCAGCGATCCGCAAGCGTTTGTCCAGGATCTGCTGGCACGCATGATCCCGCTGCTTCGCGCATATGATGAACTGTGCCTGAGCGAGGAATATGTGCGTTACCTCAGCGATGATCTGCGATCCTGGCTGGGACGGCAGGATAGTTGAAAAAAACATGTGCACGATCGTAAAAACAGGTTATAATGAGAGTATAGACAGGAGGTTGTGAATCATGAATCTGAAAGGAACCAAGACAGAACAAAATCTGATGGAGGCATTTGCCGGCGAAAGCCAGGCGCGCAACAAATACACATTCTATGCTTCCAAGGCAAAGAAGGACGGTTATGTGCAGATCGCCAACATCTTCGAGCAGACGGCGAACAATGAGAAAGAGCATGCGAAGCTGTGGTTCAAGTATCTGCATGGCGGAGCGGTGCCGTCAACGGCGGAAAACCTGAAGGATGCCGCTGCCGGCGAGAACTATGAGTGGACGGACATGTACGCGCGCATGGCCAAGGAAGCCAGAGAGGAAGGCTTCGATGAGATCGCCGAGACCATGGAGGGCGTCCTGGAGATCGAAAAGAGCCATGAAGAGCGTTACAATGCGCTGCTGAGCAACATAGAGGATGGCACGGTGTTCGATAAGAGCGAAGAGACGCTGTGGGAATGCCTCAACTGCGGTCATCTGCATCGCGGAAAGAGCGCGCCGGAGATCTGCCCGGTATGCAAGCACGCTCGTTCTTATTTCGAGGTCCGCAAGGAAAATTATTGATGACTGAGGGATACGGCTGCGGCTGTATCCTTTTTCTTTGCGCGATCTGGTGTAATTCGTCGAAACTCCGCATATATTGATAGGGGAGGAGACAGAATGGACATCCACCGTGAAGTGATCGGTACGCAGTATTATCTTTATGGCTCGCTGCACTGGTTTCCGGTCGAATTTGTCATGAACGAGAAGATGATCCTGGTCAATCAGTATCTGTCGCGGCTGATCTTTGAAGAAGGGCTGGTGCTCTGTGTGACCAAGTGCCATCCTGCGCAGTCCCTTCTGCATCTGCCGGTGGCATCCTGCAGTGAGCTGGCAAAGCAAAGGGGTGTTGTGATTGGGATGGAAGCCGAGGAGGCGCTGGTACTCTTGCAGAAAGCGGAGGATTAAACGGCGGCTGGTGCTGGGCGTGCTGGTGCTGCTCATCGCGGCCTTTGCGGCAGGCGCATGGCTGAATGCGTGGGTCGAACCGCAGCTGCAGGTCATCGCCCGGCAGCAGACCGGGATCGCGCTGAACAATATCGTGCAGAAGGTGATCTCGACCCTCGATTATGATGTGGAAGAGCTGGTGCATCTGCAGCGCGGGGAAGACGGACAGATCCTGACATTGGATTATGATACGTATGCGCTCAATCAGATCCTGGGCGAAACGCTGGATAAGATCGACGCGTCGCTGGAAGCGGCCCAGAGCGGCAGCCGTGATCCGAATCTGGATGAGGTGCTGTATGAGCATGGCGTCATCTATCATGTGGCGCTGGGCTCGCTGACCCGTTTTCCTTTTCTTTCCGGGATCGGGCCGCAGGTCCCTTTCCGGTTTCGCATGCTCAATGATGTGAGCGGGTCATTCTCCTATTCGGCAGAGCCTTATGGGGTCAACAGCACGATGATCACGATCTCGCTGCAGATCGAACTGAAGGTCAGCACGCTCACCATCCTCAGCATTACGGAGATCAGCGAGACGATGACGCTGCCACTGGTCATGGAAATCGTGCAGGGTCAGATCCCAGAATACTATGTTCCGAGAGTTTCGTCGTGATTTTGAAAAAAAGTGTTGCAATTCTGCGGAAATATTGTATAATGTAACAGCAACGTGAAACGTGTGCCGGGGTCATGGCGGAATCGGCAGACGCAACGGACTTAAAATCCGTTGGGAGAAATCCCGTGTGGGTTCAAGTCCCACTGTCCCCACCATTTCATGTCACGAAAAATGGTTCCGTAGCCAAGTGGTAAGGCAATAGACTGCAACTCTGTGATCACCGGTTCAAATCCGGTCGGAACCTCCATCGAAACAGTCAAACCGGTCTAGGCCGGTTTTTTCGTTATATCGCAACAGCAGGAAGGAGGGGTATGGATGAAGCTGGCAGAGGTCTATATCGAGCATTCATCGCTGCAGCTGGATCAGAGCTTCAGCTATCTCTGCGGCCATGCCGAGGTGCGCCCCGGCATGCGCGTCAGCGTGTCTTTTGCGAAGCAGCAGCTCGTCGGCTTCGTGGACAGCGTCAAAGAGGTCAGCGCGGATGAACTGAAGCAGATGCCTTATGAACTCAAGGAGATCCAGCGTGTGATCGATGAGCGTCCGCTGCTCAACGATGAGCTGCTGCAGCTGGGAAAGTGGATGGCCGAGCAGTATGTGGCGCCGCTCATCAGCTGTTATCAGGCGATGCTGCCAGGCGTGCTGAAGCCGAAAAGCAGCGCGAGATCGGCAGCGGTGGAAGAGTGGGCGTGCTTTGCGGGCGAGCGCGAAGGGCTCAGCAAGCGTCAGCGCGAGGTGCTGGACGAGATGAAGCAGCGCGGCAGCATGCGGGCCGTCAATTACCGGCGGGAATACAAGAGCGTGGCCAGAAAGCTCATCGAGCTGGGCTGTGTGCGCATCGAAAAGCGCAAGAAGGTCCCGCAGCTCATCCTCTCTGCCGCAAAGGGAGAGACGCTGACCCTTTGCGCCCAGCAAAGCGAAGCGCTGGCTGCGCTGAACGCCGTGCCTCATCATGAGGTCGTATTGCTGCATGGGGTGACCGGGAGCGGGAAGAGCGAGGTGTTCCTGCGTTATGCTCGGCAGATGGTCGAGCAGGGCAAACAGGTGCTGCTGCTGGTGCCGGAGATCTCCCTGACACCGCAGATGATCGCCCGGGTGCGGGAGCGGTTTCCCGATGATGCGGCCGTCTATCATTCACGGCTGAGCGATCAGCAGAAATATGAGCAGTATGAGCTGGTAAGGGAAGGCCGTGTCCATGTGGTCGTCGGCACGCGCAGCGCCGTCTTCATGCCGTTTGTCCATCTGGGGGCGATCATCCTGGATGAAGAGCATGACACCAGCTATAAGCAGGACAGCTCGCCGCGCTATCACTGCCGCGACATCGCCATCCAGCGGGGGAAGACCCATGACTGCAAGGTGATCCTGGCCAGCGCCACGCCTTCGCTTGAATCTTATGCCCGGGCATATAAGGGCGTTTACCGTCTCATCGAGATGAAGGCGCGCATCAATCAGCGCCCGCTGCCTGAGGTGGAGGTCGTCGACATGAAGGAATGTCTGCGCTACGGCGGCAATGCGATGCTGTCCCCTTCGCTCATGGAGGCGCTGGATGCCTGCCTTCGACGCGGCGAACAGGCGATGCTGCTGCTCAACCGCCGCGGCTATACGCCGGTGCTGCGCTGTCTGTCATGCGGTGAGGTGCTGAAGTGCCCGCACTGCGAAGTGGCGCTTTCTTATCATAAGCAGGAAAACTGCTTGAAATGTCATGTCTGCGGCTATTCCCGGATGCTGCCCGGACATTGCCCCACATGCGGCGCGAATGACTGGCGCAGCCTGGGCATGGGGACGCAGCGGCTGGAAGAATATGTGCATCATTGTTTTCCTCAGGCGCGCATCGTGCGCATGGACGCGGATACGACAAGGGCGAAGGGCGCGCATGAGACGCTGCTTGAGCAGTTTTCCAAGGATGCGGATATCCTGCTTGGCACGCAGATGATCGCCAAGGGGCTTGACTATGCACGGGTGACGCTGGTCGGGATCCTCAACGCGGACGCGATGCTCAACCGCGGCGATTACCGCTGCAGCGAGATGACCTATGATCTTTTGGAGCAGGCTTGCGGCAGAAGCGGCAGAGGAGAGCGCAGCGGCCGGGTGATCCTGCAGGCGTATGACTGCGCGCATTATGCGGTCCGCTGTGCTGCGGCGCATGATTATGAGGGCTTCTTCAGGCGGGAGATGCAGTTTCGCCATCTGGCACAGTATCCGCCTTATGCTTACCTGTCTGCGGTCGTGCTGCATCACCGCAATGCGCAGACGGTGCGGGAAGATGCGCTTGCGGCGCGCGAGACGCTTTCCGGCGGCGCGTTCAAGGTGCTTGGCCCGATCGAACTGGGCCGCCTTCGGGACGAATGCCGCTGGCGGCTGATCCTGAAGGGAAAAGACCGCCATGAGCAGGCGGCGGCGCTGAGGCGGCTGGCGCAGGCGCACCGGATGCAGAAACGCCGCTCACGGCTGGAGATCGATGTCGATCTGATGATGCTGGAATGAAAAGAGGGATGAGGATGAACACACGAAAATGGGTATGGCAGGCGCTGGAGGCCATCTGTCTGGAAGGGGCCTACAGCAACCTGTATCTGCAGCAGAATCTGCGGCAGGTCAAGGAGAGCGACCGTGCGCTGGCCACACAGATCGTCTATGGCACTTTGCAGAACGGACGCCTGCTGCGCTGGCAGTGGGAGACGAAGGTCAGACGCATGCCTTCCGCGCCGGTGGCGCTGTTGCTGGATCTCAGCGTCTATCAGCTGTTGTTCCTTGAGCGGGTCCCGGATTATGCCGTCATCCATGAGGCGGTGCGCCTTTGCGAAGAGAGACAGAAGGGCGCGAAGGGAATGGTCAATGCCGTGCTGCGCCGGGTGCAGCGTGAAGGAAGACGGCCCCTTCCGGCAGATCGCTGGCAGGCGCTCGGCGTGGAGTGCAGTCAGCCTGACTGGCTCATCGCCATGTGGAGGGCGCAGTATTCGGATGAGATCTGCGAGCGGATCTGCCGCAGCATGCAGCAGCAGCGCGGACAGAGCGTCCGTGTCAACGTGATGAAGGCAGATCGGAATGAACTGCTGAAAAGCGCCCACTATAAAGAAGGAAAGCTCAGTCCGGATGCGCTGGTGTGCGTGCAGGGCAATGCGGCAGAGAGCAGGGAATATCAGGAAGGGCTGATCTCGATACAGGATGAGGCAAGCCAGATGGTCGCGGTGTGGATGGATCCGCAGCCTGGTGAGCGCATCCTGGATGTCTGCAGCGCGCCCGGCAGCAAGGCCTGTCATATGGCGGAGCATATGCACGATGAGGGACAGATCGTCTGCGGGGATATCCACCCGCATCGCGTCGCGCTCATCGAGCAGGGGGCAAAGCGTCTGGGCCTGCATATCCTCGAGACGAAGGTCATGGATGCCGCAGCGCCGGCAGAAGCGGGCGAGACGCCTTTTGACGGCGTGTTGTGCGATGTGCCTTGTTCCGGCTATGGCGTCATGGGCAGGAAGAGCGACATCAAGGCACGGCTGGATCCCTCGGCGATGGATACGCTGATCCCGCTGCAGCAGCAGATCCTGCAGGCCGCATCCGCGAGGGTGAGACCTGGGGGAAGGCTCGTCTATTCCACCTGCACGCTCAACCGCAAGGAAAATGAAAAACAAGTTTCCCGTTTCCTGAGCGAGCATCCGGAGTTTTCGCTCGTGCGGGAGAAGACCTTTTTTCCCTTTGAATTTGACAGCGATGGATTTTATGTCGCGCTGATGCACAGAGACAGTGTTGTCAATGAATGAATTTGTGATAGAATAACGGCAGGTGATGAGATGAAGAGCTTGTACGATTACAATTATGAACAGCTGCGCGAATATGCGCTGTCAAAAGGATGGAAGAAGTTCAGGGGACAGCAGATCTTCGAGTGGCTTTACCGCGGGCGCGTGAAAGATGTCGACGCGATGAGCAACCTCTCCAAGGAAACGCGGGACGTTCTGCGGGAGGAGTTCATCCTCTCCCCGCTGACCTTGCGCGACAAGCAGGTGTCTAAGGATGGGACGACGAAATATCTGTTTGAGCTGGAGGACGGCTCGCTGATCGAGAGCGTGATGATGATCTTCGATTACGGCCGGAGCATCTGCGTCACTTCACAGGTCGGCTGCAACATGGGCTGCGCATTCTGTGCCAGCGGACTGACGAAAAAACAGCGTGACCTGAGCAGCGGCGAGATGGTCGCGCAGGTGATGTATGTGCAGCAGGAGCTGGATGAGCGCGATGAGCGGCTGAGCCATATCGTCGTCATGGGGACCGGAGAGCCCTTTGACAACTATGAGAACGTCATGAATTTTCTGGCTACGGCGAATCATGACCGGGGGCTGGCCATCGGCGCCAGACATATCACCATATCCACCTGCGGCATCGCTCCGCGTATCCGGGAATTCGCCCTGGAGCACACGCAGTACAATCTCGCCATTTCGCTGCATGCGCCCAATGATGAGCTGCGCAGCCAGCTGATGCCGATCAACCGCGCGTATCCGCTTGAAGAGCTCATGGATGCCATCGCGTTTTATTGTTCAAGCAACAACCGCAGGCTGACGTTCGAGTACATCCTGCTTCGCGGCGTCAATGACCGCCCTGAGCATGTCAGGCAGCTGGCGAAGCTGCTTCGCGGGCTCAATGCCTATGTCAACCTCATCCCGTACAACGCCGTCGATGAAAAGGGATTCCAGGGCGTCGATCATGACACGGCGATGGTGTTTTATGATGCGCTGATGAAAGCGGGCATCCGCTGCACCATCCGCAAGGAGCATGGCGGCGATATCGACGCGGCATGCGGACAGCTGCGCGTCAAGCATCTCAGGCAGGCAAAGGGGTGAGGTCATGGACGTTTATGGACTAAGCGACAAAGGGCTCAGACGGGAGCTGAATGAGGATTCTTATATCTATGAGGTCAACAAACGCGGCGATCTGCTGGTGTGTGTGTGCGATGGCATCGGCGGCAGCGCCGCCGGCGAGGTGGCCAGTTCGCTGGCGGTCTCGCTGCTGCAGGAGCGCTTTGCGCAGGCTTCGGCATTCAAGGGGGAGCAGAGCGTGCGCCGCTGGCTGAAGCAGGTGATCGCGGAGGCGAACGATCTGATCTTTGCCGCGGCCAGCCGCAGTGCGGCGCGCAAAGGCATGGGGACGACATGCGTCGGCATCCTGCGCAGCGGGAACAGGACATTTTCCTTCAATGTTGGGGATTCCCGGGTCTATGCGCTGTATGACGATGGGTTTTCCTGCGTGACGCAGGATCATTCATATATCGCGGATCTGCTGCGGAAAGGGTCCATCACGGCGGAAGAAGCCAAGGTGCACCCGGCCCGCAATATGCTCACCAATGCGCTGGGCGTATGGGACAGGATCCGCATCGATATCGACAGGCTGAAAGAAGATTACCAGGCATTGCTGGTATGCAGCGACGGCCTGCATGGCTATGTCAGCGAAGACACCATCCGCATGGTGCTTTCCGAGGACGGCCATACGGCAGAGGAGAAAGCGCGGCTGCTCGTGCAGCTGGCCAATGATATGGGCGGCTATGACAATGTCACGGTCGTGGTAGTGCAGAAGGAGGCGGATGAGGTCGATGGATAAGCTGATCGCTAATCGTTATCAGCTCCTTGAATGTGTCGGACAAGGCGGCATGGCAGATGTGTATAAGGCGATGGACACCATCCTGAACAGGGTCGTGGCCATCAAGATCCTGCGCGGTGATCTTGCCGATGATCCGATGACGCTGCTGCGCTTTCAGCGGGAAGCGAGCGCGGCCAGCAAGCTCTCGCACCCTAATGTCGTGGATGTCTACGATGTCGGGGAAAGCGAGGGAAAACATTATATCGTCATGGAATATGTCCGCGGACGGACGCTCAAGCAGCTGATCGCCCAGCGCGGCGCACTGCACCTGGATGAGGCGGTAGACATCATGCTGCAGCTGACCAGCGCGGTCGCCATGGCCCATGAAAAACATATCATCCACCGGGACATCAAGCCGCAGAACGTGCTGGTGAAAGATGACGGCACGGTGAAGATCACCGATTTCGGCATCGCGGTCGCGCATGGCTCGGTCCAGCTGACGCAGCATCATACCGTGATGGGGAGCGCGCATTATCTGGCGCCGGAGACCACACGGGGCGAAGCGCCGACCACTGCGGTGGACATTTATGCGCTGGGCATCGTCTTCTATGAGCTGCTCAGCGGCAGCGTGCCCTTTCAGGGATCCAACCCCACGGAGATCGCCGTCAAGCATCTGCGCGAGCGCATGCCATATATTCGCGATTTCAACCCGACCATCCCGCAGTCCGTCGAGAACATCATCTTGAAGGCGACGGCGAAGAAGGTCAGCGAGCGCTATGCCAGCGTGGAAGAGATGCGCGAGGATCTGCTGGAGTGCCGGCAGCCGCATATGCGGGATGTGGAGCGCATTCAATTGGATGATGACATGATCACTTCCGTGCAGGTCAAGGACGGCCGCCTCGAAGTGAAGGGTGAGCCTGCGCATCGCGGCAGCCGCAGGAAGATCGTGATCGCCGGCATCAGCGGCGCGCTCTGCATGCTGGCAGTGGTCATCGCCGCACTGGTGTTCAGCGGCGTGCTGCATTTTGGCGGAGGAAGCATCGTCATACCGGATGTCTCGGGGATGAACGAGGAAGAGGCGCTTTCTGCATTAAAGGAGAGCGGTATCGGTGAGGACCGCATCCAGGTGGAAAGAGTGCTCAGCGAGGATGTAGAGGAAGGCGATGTCGTCGATGTCTCTCCGCAGGCGGATGAGCGGCTGCAGGAAGGAGAAAAGCTGACGCTTGAGGTTTCGCGCGGCGGCTATTATGTCGTGGAGAACTATGTCGGGATGACGCTTTCACAGCTTCGGGGCATCTTTGCACAGAATGAGGTCAATATTCGCATCATCCAGAGCGAGCAAGCCATCTCCGATGTGGACCGGGGCACGATCCTCTCTCAGAGCCTGGATCCGGGGGAGAAGATCGATCCGCAGGCGGACAATGAGATCTCCATCGTGGTGGCCGCTTCGCCCAGCTTTACCATCCCGGATGAGATCATGGGGATGGACATCGATGAGGCAAAGGAAATGCTCAACGGCTATGGAGCAGCGGTCGTGACCCGCTGGATCAGCGAAGATGAGCTCAGCGAAGAAGAGCTGGCTTACGGCGAAGGGAATGTCGTGCGCTGCACACCGCAGAGCGGCATGACTTACATACAGGAGGGAACAGACAGCTACATCACGCTGTATTATTATTGATATGAAAACAGGACAGATCATTCGCATCATTTCAAATCAGTATACCGTGCGCACCCAGGAGGGAGAGCAGCTGGAGTGTGTCGCGATGGGAAAGCTGCGCAAGGGACATTCTCCCGTGGTCGGCGATCGCGTGGAGGTGGAGAGGTTTGATGCGCAGAACGGCATCCAGCGCATATTGCCGCGCCGCAATGCGCTGCGCCGTCCGCTCATTGCCAACGTGGATCAGGCGATCATCGTCATGTCCACGCTTTGTCCGGATTTTTCCGCCCAGCTGGTCGACCGGCTGATCTTTCAGATCTGTTATGAAGGGATCACGCCGCTGATCTGCGTCACTAAGATGGATCTGATCGACGCAGGATCAGCGATCCACGCGCAGATCGAGGATTACCGGCAGAGCGGCTACGCGGTGTTCGTCTCCGGAGAAGGGGACGTGCCGGATGCACTGCTCGCCGCGATGAAGGGAAAGGTGTCGGTGCTGTGCGGCCAGTCCGGCGCAGGCAAGAGCTCGCTGCTCAACCGCATCGATCCGGGCTTTCAGCTGCGCACCCAGGAGACCAGCAAGGCGCTGGGCAGAGGCCGTCATACGACCCGGCACTGTGAGCTGCACGAGGTCGCCGGAGGATGGGTGGCAGATACGCCTGGATTCTCATCGCTGGATTTTCATTATATGCAGCTGGACCGTCTTTCTGCGTGCATCCCGGATTTTGCGTCGGTCCAGGGAGAATGCCGCTTCAAGGACTGCCGCCATCTGCAGGAGCCGGACTGCGCGGTCAAGGATGCCGTTGAGGCAGGCAGGATCAGCAAGATCCGCTATGCGCACTATGAAGAGATTGCGAAGCTGATCCTGTCCAACAGAGTGAGATATTAGGAGGAACATTATGCAGGAACTGATCGTATCACCATCTATATTGTCGCTGGATTATGCGAGGGTCAGCGAGCAGCTGGATACGCTTGCGCGCAGCAAGGCCGCCTGGCTTCACTTTGATGTGATGGACGGCCATTTTGTCCCGAATCTGACATTCGGACCGGATATCCTCAAAGGGTTTGCCAAGGCAGTGCCCCAGAAGATGGATGTGCACATCATGGTCGAAGATCCCGTGACCTATGCGGATGTCTTCATCGACGCGGGCGCGGATGTGCTCACCTTCCATGCGGAAGCGCTTGACAATGACGTCCGCGCGATCAGCGCGCTGTGTGCGCATATCCGCGAACGCGGCGTTCTGGCCGGCGTCAGCGTGAAGCCGGGCACCCCTGCCGACTTTCTGCTCCCGCTGCTCGATCAGATGGACCTCGTGCTGGTGATGTCGGTGGAACCGGGCTTCGGCGGTCAGGCTTTTCAGCCGCAGACGCTGGAAAAAGTCAGGCTGCTCAGAAGCGAGATCGAAGCGCGCGGCCTGCATACCCGCATCGAGATCGACGGCGGCATCAATGCGCAGAGCGGTGCGCTGGCCGTGGAAGCGGGCTGCGACACCCTTGTCGCAGGCAGCTACGTCTTCAAGAACGATATCCTGCAGGCGGTGGAATCGCTCATATGTCTTTGATCGTGCTCGTCTCTCCGCTCAGCGCTCAGGTGCCGCTGCTGGAAGGCGCTGATTATGCCGGGGTGGATGCCGGGGCGCTGTGCTGCCTGCGCCAGGGCATCCCCATGGTGTTCGCCATCGGCGATTTCGATACGGCCGGCAGCGAACAAGAGCGCATCGCCCTGTCCACCGACTGTCATGTCCTCCCCTGCCGGAAAGATGAGACGGATATGGAGAGCGCGCTGCTGGAGGCCAAACGGCGCGGCTATGACACGATCATCCTGTATGGCGTGCTGCAGGGGCGTTTTGACCATACGATGGCCAATCTGTATCTGATGCTTTACCGGGATCCCTCCATCTGGCTGATGGATGAGAAAAACCGGGTGCGGGTGATCGGGGAAGGCGTTTATGAGATCCGCAGGGAATACCGCTACCTGTCTTTTCTGGCTCTCGAACAAAGCTGCATCAGCGAAAGCGGCGTCTCTTATCCGCTGACGCGGCGAGAGATCGACACGCATGATATCTACACCATTTCCAACGAGATCACGGCGGACAAGGCGCGGATCGAGGTGCATAGGGGCAGGCTGCTCATGATGGAATGCAGTGACTGACATCCGCTGCCCGATGACTTTTCCTTTCTTTACATTTGCGCGGATTTATGGTTAAATGTTCAGAGATTTGGGAGGGATGCAGATGAAAAAGGTGAACAAGAATCTCATTTTTTATTTTGCGATGGCGATGGCGCTGGCTGTCGCAGGCATCACCTCCATCTTGGCGAGAAGCTCGCTGGTCTCCCTGGTGATGGTCTTGCTGGGCGTCGACCTGATGATCAACGGGCTGGTGCAGCTGGTTCGCTTCTTCCTGGCCAAGATGCGCCGCAGCGGCGATTTCAGCGTGCTGATCCGCGCCTTTCTGAGCATGAGCGCCTCAGTATTCCTCATCTGGTATCAGGAGATCCCGATGTGGCTCATGGTCGTCCTGTTCGGCGCGTATATGCTGCTGTATGGCACGGCCTTCCTCATCCAATGGTGGCTGTATCGCCAGGACGGGGTGAAGGGCCGCTTCTTGATGTTTTTGATGATGATCGGGTTCTACGTCGTAGGCGGCATCTTCCTGCTCTCACCCAGCCTGACGATGGACGATATGCTCATCCTGTTTGGCATCTACTGCCTCATGCTGGCGCTGACGTATTTCCGTGACGGGCTCGATGCGCTTTCCAGCAAGACGAAGAGCCGGATGAAGCGCAAGGTGCGCTTTACGATGCCGGCCATCATCTGTGCCCTGGTGCCGGCCAAGGCGCTCAATGACATCAACGAATACCTCAAGGATGAGGATGACTATGAGATCGACGATCATAAGGATGAAGAAAAGGGCGATCTGGACATTTATGTACATGTGACAGACAGCGGGTTCGGCCTGCTCGGCCATATGGACATCGGCTTTGAAGGCATGATCCTCTCTTATGGCAACTACGATACGGACAGCTACCGCCTCAACAGCATCATCGGCGACGGCGTGTTTTACCTGGCTCCGGAGGAAGCGACGGTAGAGACGTATCTCATGGTCGAGAAGAATAATCTGTTCGTCTATGGCCTGCGCCTCGATGAGGAGCAGAAAGCGCAGATTCGTGAGGCGATCAACCGCATCGTCGCGCAGGGATATCGCTGGCAGACGAAGATCGAGCGGGAAGACGGGTTTTCTCATCCGCAGGATTATGAGAGCGATTTTCCTTCCCGGCTCGTCTGCAAGACGAACGCGCGGTTTTACAAATTCAGGGACGGCCGGTTCAAGACATATTTTGCGCTCGGCTCTAACTGTGTGCTGCTCGCGGATTCGGTCATCGGCAGGCTGGGCACGGATATCCTGAGCATGCGCGGCATCATCAGCCCGGGCACATATCAGGATTATCTGGAAAAAGAGTATCGCAAGAAAGACAGCATGGTCATCTCGCGGCGTTTTTATCCCTGTCCGAAAGAAAAAAAGAAAAGCGCGTTTTCCGCGCTTCGCTCATGAACGGCATCTGCCGTTTTTTTTGTGTGCCGGACAAAAGAAAAACAGGCGGATGCCTGTTGACCTTTAGATGGCGCCTTTCTTCTTCAGGGTTTTCAGAGCACGGGCGCTGATGCGCAGTGTCTGCGGCTTGCCGTCAACCATGACTTTCACCTTCTGCAGATTGACATTCCAGGTACGGCGTGACGCACGCATGGAGTGAGAGCGGCGGTTGCCAGTTAAAGGTCCCTTACCGGTAATTGCACATACTCTTGACATACGGTTACCTCCTTTACGCATTTTATACTTCCGCGATTTGCTTATTTATATTATCATCTGCCACATGAAAAAGCAAGGAAAAAATAAAAATATAGCCGGTTCATAATCGGCAGCTTCCCATCATAGGATGAAGTGGTGATGAAGTTTGCTGAGGGGAAAAGTCAAACAGCGCATCCAGCGGATCTTCCTGTGTGCCGTGCTCATCTTCGCTTGCATCCTGTCCAAGCTGGCGGTCGAGCAGATCGTTCATCATGATGCCATCCTGGAGCGGGCGATGGATCTGTGGCAGCGTGACTTTGCGGTGGCTGGGACACGCGGGACGATCTACAGCAGCGATGGCACGGTGCTGGCGCAGGATATCCCAGCCACTTCTGTGGTCGTCGTCCCATCGCAGATCGAGGATCCAGAGCATGCGGCGAAGCAGCTGGCGGACATCCTGGAAGCGGATGAGCAGGCATTGTATGAAAAGCTGACCAGAAAGCAGTCCACCCAGAAGCTGCAGCCGGAGGGTCGTCTGATCAACGATGAGCAGGCTGACGCCATCGAAGCGCTGGAGCTGCAGGGCGTGTATCTCGTGCAGGATTCGCTGCGCTATTATCCGAGGGGCGATTATCTGGGACAGGTGCTTGGCTTTACCGGGATCGACAATCAGGGGCTGGCCGGGCTCGAGCTCCAGTATGATGAGCTGCTGAAGGCGCAGCAGGGCTCGCTGAAGATCCCTCTGGACGCCAAGGGAAACCATGTGACGCTGCTTCAGGAAACTTATGAGGCCAGCGGCAGCGGCATGGATCTCACCCTCACCATCGATGCCAACATCCAGGATATCATGGAGCGGGAGATGCGCAATCTCATGAAGCGTTATAAGCCGCAGCGGGCGTTGGCCTTAGCCATGGATCCCAATACCGGCGCCATCCTGGGCATGGTGTCTCAGCCGGGCTTTGATCCCAATCATTATGATGAGTATGAACAGGAGACGATCAATCAGAATCTGCCGGTCTGGATGAGCTATGAGCCGGGCTCTACCTTCAAGTCGGTCACCTTTGCTTCCGCGCTGGAACTGGATCTGTTCGATATGTTCACCGATACGTATAATGACCGCGGCTATGAGATCGTCGGAGGAGCCAGGATCAAATCATGGCGCGCCGGCGGCCATGGCCTGCAGACGTTCTTGCAGGTTCTGGAAAATTCTTCTAACCCGGGCTTTGTCGAGATCTCGCGGCGCATGGGCACAGAGCGGCTGTATGAATATGTGAAGAAATTCGGCTTCGGAGAGAAGACCGGGGTCGACCTTCCCGGAGAGAGCGCCGGCATCATGTTCGATCTGGAGGAGATGGGCGAGCTAGAGACAGCGACCGTGGCGTTCGGGCAGGGGCTCGCGGTCACGCCGATCCAGCTGGTGACGGCATTCAGCGCCATCGTCAACGGCGGCACGCTGTATACGCCCTATATCACGCAGAGCTTCAGCGACCCCATCAGCAAAGATGTCATCGTGCAAAGCGAGCCGGCCGCGAAGCGAAGGGTCATCAGCGAAGAGACCAGTGAAAAGATGCGTTATGCGCTGGAGAGCGTGGTCGCCAACGGCGGCGGGCGCAACGCCTATATCGAGGGATACCGGATCGGCGGAAAGACCGGGACAGCGCAGAAAGCTGTTGACGGCGTTTATCTGCCCAATGAGTATATCTTGTCTTTTCTTTCGGCAGCGCCGATGGAAGACCCGCAGATCGTCCTCTATGTGGCGGTGGACGCGCCGCAAAACGATGTGCAGTATGGCGGCACGGTCGTCGCGCCGGTGGTCAAGGCCATGTATGAGGACATCCTGCCATATCTGGGAATAGAGAAGACGGATGAGCAGCTGCCCAAAAAGCTCGTCTGGCCGGAGACGGAAGCCATCGTCACCGAAGATTTCATCGGCAAGAAGCGAAGCGAGGTGCAGCAGGAAGGGGTCATCTTCGAGTTTTTCGGCGAAGGAGATACGGTCATCGACCAGCTGCCGCGCGGCGGGGTCACATTGAATGAGAGCGGAAGGGTGTGGATCTATCTTGGAGAAGATACGTTTGAATGACCTGCTCGCCACCATCGGCATATCCTCCGAGGATGAGCGGATCGTATGCGGCATCCACGAGGACAGCAGGAGAGTGGGGAAGGACTGGATATTCATCAGCCGTCTGGGCACGAAAGGCGAAGGAAAAGCCTATGTGCGCGAGGCGCTGGACAAGGGTGCTGTGGTGATCATGGAAGAGCGGTGTGCGATGCGGGATGTGTATGTCTGCGCGGATGTGCAGAAAGCCTTGATCACGCTGAGCAGCGCCTTATATCCCCGGCTGTGCGCGGACCTGCTCTGCATCGGCGTGACCGGGACGAGCGGCAAGAGCAGCGTCTCCGCGTTTCTCTATCAGATGCTCAGCGCGGACATGCCCTGCATGCGGATCGGCACGCATGAGGTGTGCGGCGCTGGCTGGCGTGAGGAGATCGAGAATACGACGCCGCCGCTGTGCGAGCTCATCCGGCTGTTTGAGCAGGCGCGGGAAGAGGGGGCGCGCTGCGTGATCATGGAAGTCAGCTCGCATGCCATCGCCCAGCAGCGCATCGCCCTGCTTCGCTTCGATCATCTCATCTATACCAACATCAAAGAGGATCACCTCGACTTTCACCGCTGCACAGCGCATTACCGCTATACGAAGTATGCGTTGCGCAGATATCTGAAGCCCGGCGGTCAGGTCATCGTCAATCATGATGATCCGCTGCTGCGCGATCTGTATCCTTTGCTGGCAGGCCATTGCGTGACCTTCGGTCATGTCCCATCGCATTTTCAGATCCTCGAGGAGCATGCCGATCGGTCCGGAATCCGCTTCCGGATGAATGAGTATGCCTGTCATGCGCCGCTGTATGGCGCCTTTCAGGTGATGAATATCGCCCCGGCGGTCATCTCTGCCAGGCTGCTTGGCTATCCGCGCGCCTGGATCGAAGAGCGGGTGGCGGCGCTGCACGGGCTGAGCGGACGCATGCAGAAGGTATGGGACCATCCGCTGGCATTCGTGGACTATGCGCATACGGAGGATGCGGTGCGCCGCATGTATGAAGCGCTGCGAGATCTGCCCCATGAACGGGTGATCACGGTCATCGGCTGCGGCGGGGAGAGAGAACAGGAAAAGCGCGGCGCCATCGCCGCCTTGGTCAGCGCCAACAGCGACCTGAGCATCTTCACGGCAGACAACCCGCGTGGCGAAGCGCTTTCATCGATATTGCTGCAGATGCGGGAAGCTGCCCAGGGGTGCATGGTGTTCGAGGAGCGGGCCCACGCGATCAAATTTGCAGTGGAAAACAGCGGAAATGATGATATAATACTCGTTGTAGGTAAAGGGGACGAAAAGGTGCAGATCGTTTCAGGAGAGCGCGTTCCTTTCGATGATGCAGAGATCCTGCTGCGCCTGCTGAAACTGGGGAGGATGGATGACCATGCAGCTTGAATACATTTCGGCTTTTCTGATAACGCTGGTCGTGACCCTGCTGGTCATGCCCGGCGTCATCCGCTTTTTACATAAGATCAAGTTCGGCCAGACCGAACGCGAGGAAGGGCTTGCCTCACACAAGGTGAAGAACGGCACGCCGACGATGGGCGGGATCGTGTTCATCCTGGTGCCGCTGATCGTGTTCGCCCTGATGCGGCCTTCCGCATTGCGCGAGCCCAGCGTGTGGATCGTCATGCTCGCGTATGCCGGCTATGGGCTGATCGGATTCATCGATGACTACCTGATCGTGGTCAAGAAGAACAATGACGGGCTGAAGCCTTCGGTCAAATTCGCCATGCAGTCTGTGCTGGCGGTCGTATTCTTCCTGCTGTACCGCACGACGGCATCCACGGAGATCGTCATCCCGCTGCTGGGATGGAGCTTCGATCTGGGCTGGCTGTATTTTGCCTTGGTCTTTCTGATGTTCACGGCCGAAAGCAACGCGGTGAACCTGACCGATGGGTTAGACGGGCTGTGCGCCGGGTGCTGCGTGATCGCCCTGTTCCCTTATGTGATCTTTGCGCTGATGGAAGGACATCAGGATCTGGGCATCCTGTTATTGTGCGTGATCGGCGCATTGATGGGATATCTCAAGTTCAACCTGCATCCGGCGAAGGTGTTCATGGGGGATACGGGCTCGCTGGCGCTGGGCGGATTGCTCGCTGCTACGGCGATGGTGACGAAGCAGGAGCTGCTGCTCATCCTCATCGGCGGCGTGTTCGTCATCGAAGTGCTTTCCGTCATCATCCAGGTGACGTATTATAAACGGACGAAGAAGCGGATCTTCCGCATGGCGCCGATCCATCATCATTTTGAAGCCGGCGGCATGAAGGAGACGAGCGTTGTCCTCATGATGTGGGGCATCGCGTTCATCTGTGCATTGGCCGGTCTGCTGCTGGGGGTGCTGTGATATGGAAAATGTATTGATCATTGGCGGAGCGCGCAGCGGCATCGCAGCCGCGCGCCTGCTGCGTGCGCACGGCTGCGCGGTCACGCTGACCGACAGCCGGGAAGTAAAAGAGAAACATGAACTGGAGAGCCTGGGCGTGCGCGTCGCAGACGGCGGACATCCGGACTGGCTGCTGCATGAGGACTGGTCTTATGTGGTGAAGAATCCGGGGATCCCCTATCGTGTCGCGATCGTGAAGCATTTCGTGGAGATGGGCGTCCCGGTCTATACAGAGGTGGAGATCGGCTACCGTTACGCGAAGCATTTCCGTTATGGCGCGGTGACCGGCACGAACGGCAAGACGACGATCACCTCGCTGCTGCTGGAGATGCTGAAGCGCAAAGGCAAGGCGCTGGCAGCCGGCAATATCGGCATCCCGCTCTGCGAGCAGGTGTATGCGCATGAAGAGGAAGAGATGGATGTGGCCATCGAGCTGAGCAACTTCCAGCTGCTGGGCATGGAGACATTTCGGCCTTGTGTGAGCGTCGTCTGCAATCTGGCGCCGGATCATCTGGATTACATGGATTCATTGGAGGCATACTATCAGAGCAAGATGCGCATATATCAAAACTGCAAGGCGGACGACTGGTTCTTGCGCAATGTCGACGATCCGCTCATCCTGCAGTATGCGACGGATATTCCCTGCCGTGTCATCGATTACTCGCTCACACGCACAGACGTCGATCTGTATCGCAAGGATGGCAAAGTCTGGTTCGGCGATACGATGCTCTTTGACACGTCCACGCTGAAGATCGTCGGCGATTACAATGTGGCCAATGCGATGGCGGCAGCGTGCATGGCTTACCGCATGGGCGTATCGTTAGAGGATATCCAGGCGGCCTGCGCATCGTTCACTTCTGTGGAGCACCGGTTGGAATTCATCGATGAGCGCGACGGCGTGCGCTATTACAATGATTCTAAGGCGACCAATACTCATGCCGCTGCCGCTGCCCTGCGCTCGTTTGCGTCCAATGTGATCCTGCTGGCCGGCGGGCATGACAAGGGCATCCCTTTTGATGATCTGCGCTGCTTTGACGATCGGGTGAAGCTCTGTGTCGCTTTCGGCGAGACGAGAGCGCAGTTCAAGGACGTGTTCTCCCGCTGCGTCTGTGTCACGACGATGGAAGAAGCGCTGGACGAGGCGATCAAGAACAGCGCGCCGGGAGATGTGATCCTGCTTTCGCCGGCCTGCTCGAGCTTCGATCAGTTCAAGAATTACGAGGAACGCGGACGCATCTTCAAGGAGATGGTGCGTGAGCGGCTTGCGAAAGGAGCGTAGCCAATGGAGAATTTCATCGAAATACTGAAATCGGTATTGTATGGCATCGTAGAGGGCATCACCGAGTGGCTGCCCATCAGCTCCACCGGACATATGATCCTGCTGGAGGAACTGCTGCCGATGAAGGTCAGCGAATCATTTTGGGAAATGTTCTTGGTCGTGATCCAGCTGGGCGCGATCCTGGCCGTGGTCGTCCTTTACTGGAACAAGATCTTTCCGTTCAACTTTCGAAACAAGAACCGCCCGTTTCTGCGGTATGATGTCTTTCAGCTGTGGTTCAAGATCCTCGTGGCCTGCATCCCGGCAGCGATCGTCGGTCTGTTGTTCGATGACTGGCTGAACGCCCATCTGTATAATGCGGTGGTCGTGGCGATCATGCTCGTGCTGGTGGGCATCGCGTTCATCATCATCGAGAACCGCAACCGCGGACGCCGCGCCCGCGTGGACTCGATGCATCAGCTGTCTTTCGGCGATGCGTTCATCATCGGGCTCTTCCAGCTCATCGCCGCGATCTTCCCGGGCACTTCCCGTTCCGGCGCGACGATCATCGGCGGGCTCATGATCGGCATCAGCCGTACGGTGGCCGCAGAGTTTACTTTCTATCTGGCCATTCCGGTCATGCTGGGCGCCAGCCTGCTCAAGCTGGTCAGGTTCGGTCTTGCCTTTACCACGATGGAGCTCGTCTTATTGCTGGTCGGCATGGCAGTGGCTTTCATCGTTTCGATCCTGGTCATCCGCTTCCTCATGAACTACATCAAGAAGCATGATTTCAAGGTGTTCGGCTGGTACCGGATCGTTCTAGGCATCCTGGTCCTGCTTTACTTCTTCGTGATCCGATAAAGCGGGATGCGGAACGACATCTGAATAATCGAATCAAAAACGCGCTGTGCATGGATTGTCTATCAATCTGCACAGCGCGCTTTGTCTTGCTTGGGCTGCGTACGGGTTCAACGAAAGCGCACGCATGATGATCTCGATGTTTGGTACGTTGAGCAGATATATACATGAGGCAGAGCATCGCAATGATCATCTGCATGAAGAAAAGGCCGGCGTGCTCAGACACACCGGTCTTGTTCAGATCGTTCAGCCATATCCGCCGCCGCTGATATGCCATCGTCCTGCGTCATCCTGGGACAGGACCCAGGGATAATCGACATAGGTCGATCCGTTGTTCAGCGTCTTGGCGGCGTTTCCTGCCTCGCAGACATCGAAGACGGACATCAGGATGATCGTGCGCTGCGAATCTTGGCCTGATGCGGCAAGCCGTTCTGTGTTGAACGCTTCATCATAAGTCAGCGATCGCAGCGTGCAGCCGTCAAAATGCTCGTGAAAATCCATGGCGACGATGTTCATGGCGTCGTTGATCTCCTCGGCAGTAAAGCGGCTGCTCTGGGAGGTGATCCGATCGAAACGGTCACTGACGCCGGGGCGGCTGCTGTAATCGGGGATCGTCAGCAGACAGATGAATGCGCTGCTTACGGCGATCACGGCGCCGCAGGTGATCCATCTGGAGGGCCGTCGGACAAGCATGATGCGCTTGATCCGCTGCTTGACATTGACTTCTCCAAAGGCCAGCGGACCTCTGCTCATGCCTTTGGCGGAGCTGCAGGCGAGCAGGGAGCGCGCGTAGTGTCCGCGCTGCTGCTGTTCCATGGAGGAGATGACCTCCTCATCGCAGCGCTCTTCCAGATCGCGGGCAAACAGCCAGAATGCCAGCCACATGAAGGGATCGCTCCAGCGCCATGCCAGGATCACGAAGGCCAATGCCTTCCACCAGTGATCCTTATGATCGATATGCGCCTGCTCATGGGCGATCACATCATCTAAGCGCTCAGGTTCCATCTCTGCAGGGACATAGATGCGCGGATGCAGGATGCCGAAGATGAAGGGAGAGGCGGCGTTGTCGCACGCCCATACATCGTCTTTCAGCGGCACGGCTTCCCGCAGGTCATGCTTCAGGCGGATCATCTGCACAGCGCCCCATGTCAACAGGATCACGGTCCCGCAGACGCTGATGATGTGCCAGAGGTCAACGGGGAAGGTGCTCGCGGATGCCGGCATTGCATTGAGGGGGATCTGTACAGAGCGAGGAGGGAAGAGGGTGTCGCGGGCAACGTCGCTGACCTGATAGATGGAGAAGATCGATGGAACGACGAACGGACACAGCAGCCGCAGCGGGACGATCGCCCACAGCAGGCAGCGAAACCGCGCTGAGGCCGGCCGAAGCAGGAAGCGCAGCGCGCAGATGACGAGGATCATCAGCATGGTGTCCATGATCGTGACGTAAGCGCCGCTCATGGTTTTCGCTCTCCTTTCTCGATGATGGCTAAGATCTCTTTGCGCTCTGTCTCGCTGAGGGGATGAGAGCTGGTGAAGGCTGCGATGAAGGCAGGCAGAGAGCCGCTGAATGTCTCTTCGACGAAGCGCTGGCTCTGCATCGAATAGAACTGGCTTCGGGAGAGCACGGCGGTGACGACGCCTCCCTCATTGCGAAAGATGCCCTTTTCGCACAGGCGCTTGAGCACCGTATACGCTGTCGTCTTCTTCCATTGCAGCTCCTGCATGGTCTTTCGGGCAAGATCGGCGGCGCGGATGGGTTCGTTGTCCCAGATGATCTGCGCAAACCGGGATTCGGCCACGCCCATTTGTATATCAGACATGATGTGTCCTCCTTTCTGTCTACATCATGTAGAACAATGATATTCTACATGATGTAGAATACTGCTGTCAACAAAAAAACGGCAGTCTGCCGTTTCTTATTTCAAGATCTGAAAGCCGAGCTTTTTCTTGACCTTGCGCAGCTTGCGCTCAGCGATGCGCGATGCTTTCTCGTTGCCTTCACGCAGGATCTCATCGATCTTTCCGCTGGCGATGATCTCGCGATAGCGAGACTGCAGATCGCTGAGGAAGTCAAAGACGATCTGTCCGGTCTCTTTCTTCAGGTCGCCATACCCTTTGCCCTGGAAACGGGCAACGAGCGCATCGAGGGGCTCATTGCTCAGCGAAGAGTGGATCATCAGCAGATTGGATACGCCAGGCTGGTTTTCCGGATCATACTGGATCGTGCCCAGCGAATCGGTGACCGCGGACATGATCTTCTTGCGCGCTGCCGCAGGATCATCCAGCAGATCGATGGTCGCTTTCGGGTTATCCTCGGATTTGCTCATCTTCTTGGTCGGGTTCTGCAGCGAATAGATCTTGGCGCCGACCTTCGGGGTCAGCGGCTGCGGGATGCGGAAGGTCTCTCCGTAACGGTTGTTGAAGCGTTCAGCGATGTCGCGGGTCAGCTCCACATGCTGCTTCTGATCCACGCCGACCGGGACGAAGTCCGCGTCGTACATGAGGATGTCGGCGGCCATCAGGCAGGGGTAAGTGAACAGTCCGGCCGTGATGCCGGTCTCGCCCTTGGCGGTCTTGTCTTTATACTGCGTCATCCGCTGCAGTTCGCCCATGTAGCTGTGGCAGGTCAGGATCCAGCCCAGCTCGGCGTGCTGATGCACATCGCTCTGCAGGAACAGGGTGACCTTTTCGGGATCCAGCCCGCAGGCGAGATACAGCGCGATCAGATCCTTGGTGTTCTGCTTGAGCTCTTTGGGGTCCTGGGCCACGGTGATGGCGTGCAGGTTGGCGATGAAGATGTACATCTCATATTCATCCTGATATTCTACGAACTGACGGATGGCGCCGATGTAATTGCCAAGAGTCAGTCTTCCGGTCGGCTTGATGCCGCTCAGCATTGTCTGCATGTCTGTTTACCTCCTGAATAAAAAAAGTCCCTGTGACAGGGACGTGAAGCACGCGGTACCACCCGGTTTGCCGGTCGCTGACCGGCCTCTTCTGGTTGTATCGGCACCGCCGGAACGCACTCAGAAGTCCCATTTCGGATCGATCCTTCCATCTGCTCTCACCGGCCGCAGACTCTCTGAAGGGAAGCGCAGGGATCCTACTTTTTCTTCGTCACAGTTGATTCGGAAGTATCATACACCAATTTGCATGGGATGACAAGCATTTGAAAAAATAAGGATATCTTTTAGCGGGTGATTAGGGTATAATAACGTAAAAAGGAGTGTGAGCATTGAGTGATCATCTTATATACCTCTCCAGGCTGTGCCAGCTGCCGCAAGGCGAAGCAATGGCTGAAGGATAATCAGCTTCCTTTTGTGGAGAAGAACATCTTCACGACGATGCTGAAGGAGGATGAGATCAAATATCTGCTTTCCCGCTGTGAAAATGGGACGGAGGACATCATCTCCGTGCGTTCCAAGGCGTTTCAGCAGCTGAACTGTGATATCGATGACCTTTCTGTCTCAGCGCTGGTGGACATCGTGAAGAAGAGCCCTTCTATCCTCAAGCGGCCGATCATGATCTCGGAAAAGAGCATGGTGGTCGGTTATGACGATGATGAGATCACGACGATGGTGCCGCAGGCATTGCGCAATGTCGTCAGGGATTCCTGCAATCAGAGCTGTCCGAATTATCCGCTGTGCGGAAAGGTAAGAAGCGAGTCATCCTGATGGATGGCTTTTTGCATATTGACGGATGTGTGATCAAAAGGACAGGTGATGAGCATGAGACAGGATTCGTTATTTGCTTCCTCACTGCAGGAACCGCTCGCCAACCGGATGCGGCCGCTGACGCTGGATGAGTATGTCGGACAGCGGCATCTGCTCGCGAAGGGGCGGATCCTGCGGCAGCTGATCGAAAATGACCTGGTGCCCTCGATGATCTTCTGGGGACCGCCTGGTGTGGGGAAGACGACGCTGGCGCGGATCATCGCGCATCAGACCTCTTCGGCATTCATCAATTTCAGCGCGGTGACCAGCGGCATCAAAGAGATCCGCGAGGTCATGAAGCAGGCGCAGGCGGCCAGGGACGACGGGCAGCGCACGATCGTCTTCGTCGATGAGATCCATCGCTTCAACAAGGCGCAGCAGGATGCGTTCCTCCCTTATGTGGAGAACGGCAGCATCGTCTTGATCGGCGCGACGACCGAAAATCCATCGTTCGAGATCAACTCGGCGCTGCTTTCCCGCTGCAAGGTCTTCGTGCTGCGCGCGCTGGAAACCGCGGATCTGACAGAGCTGCTGCGCCGTGCGCTGCGCGATGAGCGGGGCTTTGGCCGCAAGCCGCTGCGCATGGAAGAAGGAACGGTGGAGATGATCGCCGAATTTGCGGCCGGGGATGCGCGGACGGCGCTCAATACGCTGGAGATGGCCGTATACAACGCCGTGGAAGAAGATGGATGGCTGAAGGTCAGCGTCGAGCTGATCGAACAATGCACGAGCCGCAGGTCCTTCCTGTATGACAAAAAGGGCGAAGAGCATTATAATCTCATCTCCGCGCTGCACAAATCGATGCGCAACAGCGATGTGCAGGCCGCGGTGTACTGGCTGGCGCGCATGCTGGAAGCGGGAGAGGATCCGCTGTATATCGCCAGAAGGCTGGTACGCTTTGCCAGCGAGGATGTAGGCATGGCCGACAGCCGTGCGCTGGAGATCTGTGTGGCGGCCTATCAGGCAGCGCATTTTCTGGGCATGCCTGAATGCAGCGTGCATCTGACCCATGCGGTGACCTACCTTTCGCTGGCGCCGAAATCCAACGCGCTGTATCGCGCGTATGAGCGGGCGAAGGACGATGCGCAGAAGACGATGAAGGAGCCGGTCCCGCTGCAGATCCGCAATGCGGTCACGAAGCTGATGAAGGAGCTGGACTATGGAAAGGGCTATCGGTACGCGCATGATGAGGAGAATGCCATCACGGACATGGTCTGTCTGCCGGAATGCATCCAGGATCATGTGTACTATGAGCCCAGCGCCTATGGCAGCGAGGAGAAGGTGCAGCGCCGGATGCGGCAGCTGGAACAGCTTCGCCGCCGAAAGTGACTTTTGTCATGGAAAAGTGTTGAAACGGTGCTATAATGAAATTAACAAGGAGGGATCCTGTATGAAAAAGAACATCATTACCATTTCCAGACAGTTTGGCAGCGGAGGCAGGAGCATCGGCAAGATGCTTTCGGAAAGACTGGGCATTCCGTTTTACGATAAGGAGCTGATCGAGCTGGCCAGCAAAGAGAGCGGCATCGATGAGCGCATCTTCCGCAGCGAGGGCGAGGAGACCGGCCGGTTTTATCAGGTGCTGGGGGCCATCGGCTTCGCGCTGGGCTCTCCTGCCGGCGGGATCTATGAGTATTCGCTCAATGACGAGCTTTTCTTAGCGCAGTCCAGTATCATCGAGCAGCTGGCGGAAAAAGGGCCGTGCATCCTGATCGGCCGCTGTGCCGACTATGTGCTGGAGGATCGCGACGATGTGCTCAACGTGTTCATCTGCGCGGATCTCAAGAGCCGCCTGGCCCGCGTGATCGACGAATATCATGTGGAAGACGCGGATGAAGGCATGCTCAAGAAGGTGGACAAGCGCCGCAGCAACTATTATCAGTACTATACTGACCGGGCATGGGGCAGGGCAGACAATTATGATCTGTGCATCAATACCGGAAAGTTCACGCCGGAGGAGGTCACGGAGATGATCCTGCAGGCGTATCAGAAACAGTCATGAACGGGATATGGGGCAGTGCTCCATATCCTTTTTATTTGAAATTGAGACTATGAAAACGCTTAGATTTGTATTATAATAGTTTCAACACTGAGTGTAACCGATTACATTCAAGCATTTAAGGAGGAATCATCATGAGTAAGAAATTTGTGTATCTCTTCGCCGAAGGCGACGAGAACATGCGTGACCTGCTGGGCGGAAAAGGTGCGAACCTGGCGCAGATGAGCAAGCTGGGCATGCCGGTGCCTTACGGGTTCACGATCACGACAGAGGCTTGCAATCAGTATTATGCGGACGGCGAGAAGATCAACGATGAGATCTGCGCCGAGATCGAGACTTACCTGGGCAAGCTGGAGGAGCAGGCCGGAAAGAAGTTCGGCGATGTCGATGACCCGCTGCTGGTCTCCGTACGAAGCGGTGCCAGGGCGTCGATGCCGGGCATGATGGACACCATCCTGAACCTCGGCATGAACGATCAAGTGGTCGAAGGCGTTGCCAGGCTGACGGATAACCCGCGCTTTGCCTATGATTCATATCGCCGATTCATTCAGATGTACGCGGATGTCGTCATGGGGCTTAATAAATCCCGTTTTGAGGAGATCATCGATGAGATCAAGAAAGAGAAAGGCGTAAAAGAAGATATCGACCTGGAAGCTGATGATATGAAGGAGCTGACCGCGCGCTTCAAGGCATTCTATGCGCAGGAGCTGGGCAGCGAATTCCCGCAGGATCCCCGTACGCAGCTGTTCGGGGCGATCCAGGCAGTATTCCGTTCATGGAATAACCCGCGCGCCATTTATTATCGGAAGATGAACGATATTCCTGGCAGCTGGGGCACGGCGGTCAATGTGCAGATGATGGTATTCGGCAACATGGGCAATGACTGCGGTACCGGCGTGGCGTTCACCCGTAACCCGAGCACCGGAGAGAACAAGCTGTATGGCGAGTTCCTGATGAACGCGCAGGGCGAGGATGTCGTCGCCGGCATCCGTACGCCGCAGCATATCGATCAGCTGAAAGAAGTTGCTCCGCAGGCATACGAGAAATTCGTGGAGATCTGCGATACATTGGAAAATCATTATCGCAACATGCAGGATATGGAATTTACGATCGAAAAGGGAAAGCTGTTCATGCTGCAGACCCGTAATGGCAAGCGTACGGCTGCGGCCGCTTTGCAGATTGCCTGCGATATGGTCGATGAGGGCAAGGTCAGCATCGATGAGGCGCTGATGATGGTAGAGCCGAAGCAGCTGGATTCCCTGCTCCATCCGATGTTCGACGCATCGGAGCTGAAGGCGGCCAAGCCGATCGCGACGGCACTGCCGGCATCTCCTGGCGCCGCATGCGGACAGATCGTCTTCAGCGCGGAGGAAGCCATCGCAGAGGCAGCCAAAGGAAAGAAGGTCATCCTGGTGCGTTTGGAGACTTCCCCGGAGGATATCGAGGGCATGCATGTTGCACAGGGCATCCTGACCGTGCGCGGCGGCATGACGAGCCATGCGGCCGTCGTGGCTCGCGGCATGGGCGCATGCTGCGTATCCGGATGCGGTGATATCGATATGCACGATGATGAAGGATATTTCAGCGTAAATGGAAAAGAGTATCACCGCGGTGAGTGGATCTCTCTTGATGGTTCCACCGGCGCGGTCTATGGAGAAGCCATCAAGACCGTTCCGGCAGCGATCAGCGGCAATTTTGAACGGTTCATGAAATGGGCCGATGAGCGTCGTCAGCTGCAGATTCGCACCAATGCGGATACGCCGCATGACGCGAAGCAGGCTGTCGCCTTCGGCGCAGAGGGCATCGGTCTGGTGCGCACCGAGCATATGTTCTTTGAGGGAGAGCGTATCAAGGCCGTCCGTGAGATGATCGTATCCAAGACGAGCGAACAGCGCAAGCGTGCCCTGGATAAGCTGCTGCCGATGCAGCGAAGCGATTTTGAGGGCATCTATGAGGCCATGGAGGGCAGACCAGTGACCATCCGTTATCTGGATCCGCCGCTGCATGAGTTTTTGCCGACCAGCTCATATGACATCACGCAGCTGGCTAAGGACATGCACATCGATGTGGATGAGCTCAAGAGCGTGATCACCAGCCTGCATGAGTTCAATCCGATGATGGGACACCGCGGCTGCCGTCTGGCCATCTCTTATCCGGAGATCGCCGAGATGCAGACGACAGCGGTGATCGAAGCTGCCATCAATGTTCAGCGCAGACATCCGGATTGGAATATGGTGCCGGAGATCATGATCCCCCTGGTCGGCGATCGAGAAGAGCTGAAGTTTGTCAGAAAGATCGTCGTCAAGGTCGCTGATCAGATCATCGCGGCCAGCGGACTGCAGATGAAATATAAGGTCGGTACGATGATCGAGATCCCGCGTGCTGCATTGCTTGCGGATGAGATTGCCGAGGAAGCGGAATTCTTCTCATTCGGCACCAATGATCTGACCCAGATGACCTATGGCTTCTCTCGTGATGATGCGGGCGGATTCCTCTCGGATTACTACGAAAAGAAGATCTTTGAACGCGACCCATTCGCTCATCTGGATCAAAAGGGCGTGGGAAAACTGATTCAGATGGCAACTGAATTGGGAAGGAAGACCAGAGCGGATATCAAACTGGGCATCTGCGGCGAACATGGCGGAGATCCGTCGAGCATCGAGTTCTGTCACCGTGTAGGGCTGAATTATGTTTCCTGCTCACCGTTCCGCGTGCCGATCGCAAGGCTGGCGGCGGCGCAGGCAGCCATCAAAGACAAAGCATAAGCTGTATGCAGGGATGAGGCTTCTCATCTCTGCTTTTTTGCAGTCAGGAACGATATGATCATCATGAGTGAAAAAAATGAAAAAATATAATAATTTCAGTTGTATTTTTGATCAAATTTATGTATCTTAAATATATAAGTGTTTTAGCTATTCAGCTGAAGATACAGACTGCAAGGAGGACTTTTCGGGTGAACGCAAAAAAACAGGATTATGTGAATGTCATCGTCAAAGCGCTGGACGAAGCGAAGGACGGAAAAAAAAAGTATATCGAGCTGAGCGCCAGGGATGTGGCGAGGATGACCGGCATGCAGCCGGTCATGAGCACTTGCTGCAGCGTCATGAAGCAGATGATGGTGGAAGGCGATAAGATCGTCAAGGACAGCCGGAGCAAGAATGGCTATGACAGCCATCTGACGGTGAAGTATCAGGTCGGGGACCGTGCGGATAAAAAGCCGATGTTCGACATCCGCCGCGGCAAGCCGAAAGGCGCTGCCGGACGGCGCAAGGAAAAGGCAGCGGCAGAGAAGAAGGACCTGGCGTCGATCGCGGCCGACTGGCTGGCCGATCTGGGGCTCAATGCGGACGTGAAGGAAGATGAGCTCCTGGTGCATGGAGAAAACGGCGTCTGGCGGATCGTCGTGGACAAGCCTGGACGCGGAAAGCGCTTCTCGCTCAAGAACAAGCTGTTTGAGCTGATGACGCAGATGGATGAAAACGTGGAGAAGTATTCCATCGTCGTCATGCGGGATGCAGCTTATCTGCGCGACTGGAAACGCCTTTCTGCAGCCGCAAAGCAGAAGATCAATCTTTCGCTGCTGCTTTGCTCCGCAAACGGACATGTCAAGGAATATGAATGAGGCTCAGCGATGAGCCTTTTGCTTATCAGAGAGGAAGATGCTTATGCAGGGAATACTGGATTATGCTGAACTGAGGAAAGACATCACGTTTCAGGAGCGTGGGTTCAATCCTGTAGACGCACTGATCTTCAGCGTGCTGTCTTATGTGGACTGGGAAGAGGTCGTCAATGAGGTGGAAAGACCGCTCAGCGAGGCATGCGCGCTTTTCCTGCAGCGGCGTGAAGGTGCGGACTTTGCGCGGATATTCGCGTATTCCCCGCTGATCCCCAGGCTGCTGGAGCTGCTGAAGGACAGCGTGCGTTATCGGGAGGTGACGATGGGGGACTATCGCAATGTCTTCGATGAGGCACAGGAGATCCAGTTTGCGGCCGTGACGATGAAGCTGCCCGATGGCGCGCTGTTTCTGTCTTTCCGCGGCACGGACAGCAGCATGATCGGGTGGAAGGAAGACATGAAGATGACGTATCAGGAGAGCGTCCCTGCGCAGGTGCTCGCCTGGGAGTATACGCGGCAGTGCGCGAAGCGCCATGTGCAGACCAAGCGGTTTTTGGGACGGGTGCGCCGGCGCGATCTGCCCACGCTGTATCTGGGCGGACATTCCAAGGGCGGAAATCTTGCCATGTACGCCGCCATCCGGGAGACTTCCTTGCACCAGCAGATCCGCAAGGTGTTCAATTTTGACGGCCCCGGCTTTCGAGAGACGTTTTACGCGCACTATGAGTGCAGCGGCATCCTTTCGCGGATCGTCACTTATTTGCCGCAGGGAAGCATCATCGGCCGACTGCTGGAACATCGGGAAGCTGCGGTGGTCATCGAGGCGCGGGAAAGCGGGCTCAGCCAGCACGATGCGTTTTGCTGGAGCGTGGGCTGTGATGATTTCATCCTTGCCGAGGGCTTGAGCGAGGAGAGCGACAAGGTGCAGGATTACATTCAGCGTGTGCTGCTCGATCGAAGCGATGAGGAGCGGCGCCGATTCGTCGATCTCATCTTCCGGGTGATGGACCGCCTGGAGATCCGCAGCGTGAGCGACATGAGCCAGCTCGGGCTTCGTCAGGGGATCAACGGGCTGCGCGAGCTGTCTGCGATGAGCGCGGAGGAGCGCAAGTTCATTTTTGATGTCATCAATTTTCTCTGGCAGCAGACGCGATTGATCTTTTTTCACCTGCGCACATAAGGTAGACAGAAAGTGAATTTTGTCTAGTTTTTGTACGATGCGCCCTTGCCAGCGCCGATCGTCGGTGTATAATGGGTCGTGAACAAAGGGTATCTTCCATCAGGAAAGATACACCATGACCGCATGGAGCGGATGGATCGAATGTGATGCAGGGGGCATTTCGATGCCCCCCTTTTTGACAATGGAGGGTCGTATGATGAGATGGTTTAATGGAAGCGATGATTATATTCGGGAATATGTCTCCTGCTGGAACCGCAGCCTGCGGAAGAAGCGAGTGATCAATGTGCTTGCGGGGCTGGTGCTGATTGCTGCCGGCGTGCTGTGCGTGCTGTTCCCGGTGGATGTATACCAGGTGGTGCAGTGGATCATCGGCGGCGTGCTCGTGTTTTACGCGGTGTTTCAGCTCGTGGAGTACTTCAGCATGACGGATTATTTCAGGGATCTGATGCTTTTGCCGATCGCGTTGATCGCCTTGCTGCTGGGCATCGCGTCCATCATGGCGCCGCCGTATCTGAGCGCGGTCTCCGTGGTCTTCCTCGGCGCGGTGGTGCTGCTGTTCACCGGTGCACAGAAGATCTCCCTGGCTTCCCGGCTGCGTTACTTCCGGATCACCCGGGCGTATTCGATGACCTTCTGCGGCGTGATCAGCGTGATCGCGGCCTTGCTGCTGTTCATCATGCCGATGGTGGGCGTGGTGCTGCTCAATGTGATGATCGCGGCCTTTTTGATCGTCAGCGGCGTGACGCTGCTGATCGAGGCGATCTGCATGCGGAAGATCAACTTGTGAGCCGTTGAGCGGAAGACGTCTGATGGAAAACGCATCGGACGTTTTTTTTGCGCATCACATCATGCTGTAAGCCTTTACATCGTCTGTTTATCATGATAGACTGAATGTGTGGTCTATTGTGATAGACAGGAGGGAGAAGGATGAAGCTGCATGAACGTGAATATGAATTTGCCTGTATCGTCTGGGACAATGAGCCGCTGAGCTCAAGGGCGCTCGCCCGCTTATGTGAGGAGAAGATGGGCTGGAAGCGGACGACGACATACACCGTGCTCAGAAAGCTCTGTGAAAAGGGCGTGCTGAAGAATGATCACGCGCTGGTCACTTCGCTGGTGAAGAAGGAGGACGTGCGCCGCAGCGAGAGCCTTCAGCTGCTCGAGAAATTTTTCGATGGTTCTCTGCCGGGCTTTGTCGCTTCGTTCATGAAGGATCGCTCGCTGAGCGAACAGGAGATCGAGGAGCTGCGCACGCTGATCGATGAGGCAGAGGACGAGGTCCGCTCATGAACGCGCTGTTCGTGCAAGTGCTGCGGCTCGGATTGAACGCTGTCCCGGTGATCCTGATCGTGCTGCTCGCGCGCCTATTGCTGCGCAGGGCGCCGAAGCGCTTCTCTTATGCGCTGTGGCTGATCGTCTTTGCCGCGCTGGTCCTGCCGGCCTTCGTGCGCAGCGATCATGCGCTGCGTGCGGATGTGAGCGAGCGGGTCATGCCGCCTGAAGCGCATGAGATCCTGGAAGAGGAAGGCATTGCTGCGCGTCAGATGCCGGCTGCGGCCAAGGAAGAGGATGCCCCTTTAGCCGGTGTGGAGATGATGGCGGACCCCTTTGACATGCTCAGCACGGCCTGGGCCGCAGGCGTCCTTGGCTTTGCGGGATATGGCCTGATTTCCGCTTCCTTGCTGCGGCGCCGTCTGCAGCATGCCGAAGCGCTGCATGAAGAGATCTGTCGCTGCGAGGAGATCGACGGTGCGCTTGTCTTCGGCTTCGTTCATCCGCGGATCTATCTGCCGTCTGGGCTGAGCGAGGAAGAGCAGGCCATGGTGATCTGCCATGAACGGGTGCACATCCGGCGTCATGATCATCAGCTTCGGCTGCTGGCTTATGCGCTGTGCTGCATCTACTGGTTCCATCCATTGGTCTGGCTCTCCTGGCGGCTGATGGAATCGGATATGGAAATGTCGTGCGATGAGGAGGCGGTCCGTCGCAACGCGCTTCCTCCCGGAGGCTATGCCCGTGTGCTGCTGTCCGTGGCGCAGGAGCGGGCAGGGGCGGCAGCGCGTTTTCGAAGCGGAGATGTCCGCTCGCGCATCCGCAACATCCTGAAGCCGCCGCATTGGAACAAATATCACTCGCTCATCGTTCTTCTGCTGATCGGCGCGCTCGCGCTTTTGCTTATTCCGCTCCGCTCGCTCAGTGATCCACTGGCGCAGCGCAATCTGCATTATCTGCAGAATCTTTATGGCGCATGGGAGGCGGCCGAAGATCCAGACGACCTCCTCTCGAAGATGGATTTTGGCGAAGGAATGCGGTATCGCGGCGTAGAGAAGATGGGCACAGACGGTACGTCTGTTGACGGGGTTCCCCGGCATCTGATGATCACGCTGGGCTGTGCGCATGAGGATCTGTCGTTTGCTCAGCGGGATGCGCTGGACCAGCAGAGCTTGAAACGCAATGCCTTTGCGCTGATCGCTTTGCAGCAGACGCTGCAGGATGTCACTTATGCGCTGACCAATGATGCGCAGACGCTGTATCTCGTCTATCAGGCGCCAGATCGCTCATCGAAGACCGCCATCACCGATGCAGACAGCTTCACGGATTTCGTGCAGGCTTACCTGATGTATGATGAACGCGGCACAGCGGAAAACGATCCTTCTGCCTACCCGAGCTCTGATGAGGCCTTTGCCGCTTTGCAGGGGATGATCCCGGATGAGATCTGGAACAAGGTGGATATGGAATCCTGTTCCTGGGCCATGAGCGAGGATGTGCTGTTTCGAAATCATGCGTATTCTGCGCCCGTGCAGATCAAAGGACAGACAGGCAGGAGCTGGATCCGGATGAGCTATGAGGGGCAGGATCTGAGATCCTATACGCTGGATCTCTGGTCATTTTACGATCAGAAAGAGCAGGTGCAGCTGAGCGAGGCGCAGCGGCTGCAGAAGGTGCAGGCATTTGTCCGCCGTTTCCGCAGCGACGCTGGGAAATTGTCGTTTGAGCATGCGGGACAGGATGAGCATGGTCTGGATGTATGGACGGCGATGGATGGGAACACAGAGCATATGATCAAGAGCGATCCGTATAGCGCGGACATCTATGAAGCATGGTTCGATTATGTGATTCATGGCTGATCGGTATTGAAAACGCTTACCTCCTCTCCTATAATAAACGTATAAGTGTGCGTGCATGCACAGATGGAGGAAAGCTTATGAAGAAAAGCGGTATATTGATGCCGGTCTCATCCCTGCCCTCGGCGTATGGGATCGGCGCATTGGACAGCGCGGCATATCATTTTGTGGATCAGCTGCAGCGCGGCGCGCAGCGGATCTGGCAGATCCTGCCGCTCGGGATGACCGGTTATGGCAATTCGCCTTATCAGCCGCTCTCCCTGAGATCGGGAAATCCGTATTTCCTCTCGCTGGAGGAGCTGGCGGAGAACGGGTGGCTTTATCCGGATGAACTGCCGCCCAGAGAGATCCACCGCGATCGTGTGGATTATGGATGGCTGTATGAGACCCGCATGCATTTGCTGCATCTGGCGTTTTCGCGCAGCGGCATAGCGGAGGATCAGGCGTTCTTGCGTTTCCAGCAGCAGGAAGAGATCCAAGATCATGCGCTGTACATGGCGCTCAAGGACCGTTATCACGGCGCGCCCTGGTACGAATGGCCGCAGCCGCTGCGCTTTCGGGATGAGCAGGCACTGGCGCAGGCCAAGCAGGAGCTGTGTGAAGAAATGGCCTTTCACGCCTTTACGCAGTATGTATTCGAACAGCAGTGGATGAAGCTGAAGCGCTATGCGAACCAAAAAGGGATCGAGATCATCGGCGATCTGCCTTTCCATGCGGCATATGACAGCGTGGATGTATGGGCGCATCCGCAGCTGTTCATGCTCAACGCGCGCCTGGAAATGGAGATGACCGCCGGCTGTGCGGGCGACCGTGACCATCCGCAGGGGCAGAACTGGGGATGCCCGCTGTATCGCTGGGAAGCGCATGCCCAGGAAGGATGGCGCTGGTGGATCGGCAGATATGCGCAGGCCGCCCATTGGTATGATGGGGTGCGCGCCGATCATGCCGCAGGATGCCTGTCTTCCTTTGCCATTCCATATGGGGAAGACGTTTCTTTGGGACAGCGCATCGCTGGTCCGGGGACGGAACTGTTCAGCGCGGTGCGCGCGGCCTTTCCTGATCTGAAGATCATCGTGGAAAACGACGGCCTGCACCCGGATGTCACGCTGCTCGCTTCCGCATGCGCGCTCAGCGACATGCGGGTGATGCAGATATCATTCGATTACTGCGGCAGCATGCCGGATGCGTATCCGGATCGCTGTATCTGCTACAGCGGCACCCATGATCAGGATACGCTGACGGGCTGGCTGAACCGCATGAGTCGTGTGCGTAAGGATGCCCTGAAGGCTTGCCTGCACACGGAAGAAGAGGATGTATGGGCATTGTGCGACCTGTGCATCCGCACGCTCATGGACAGCGCGTGCACGGACTGCATCATCCCCATGCAGGACTGGCTGCACCTGGATTCGCATGCGCGCATCAATGCGCCGGGAACGCTTGGCGAGAACTGGATGTGGCGGATGCATGAGGGACAGTTCCATGATCAGCTGGAACGGCAGATGGCGCAGATGAGCATGGCTTCCGGCCGTCAGTCATCAGAAAATATGTAAAGAATGTGTGTACCATAAAGGTAGGTTTATGATACAATAGACCTGTTATTTTTTGACGAAGGAACGGCATCAGGCAAAGCGCGCTTTGTCCGGTGTCACGACGATTGGAGGAAAATTGAATGAGTGGTTTTTTTGGGGTGGCATCACGCAGGGACTGTGTGCTGGATCTGTTTTTCGGAGTTGACTATCATTCCCATCTGGGGACCCGCCGCGCCGGGATGACGGTGCATGGGGAAAACGGATTCAACCGCGCAATCCACAACATTGAGAATTCTCCGTTCCGGACGAAATTCGAACATGATATCGAAGAGTTTGAGGGCAATCTGGGCATCGGCTGCATCTCTGACAATGAGGCACAGCCGCTGCTCGTCAATTCCCATTTGGGATCGTTCGCGATCACGACCGTGGGAAGGATCAACAATCTGGAGGCGCTGAAGGCGCTGTGCTTCAACAAAGGAACATCGCATTTTCTGGAGATGAGCAGCGGGGAGATCAATCCGACAGAGCTGGTGGCCGCGCTGATCAACCATAAGCAGAGCATCGTGGAGGGCCTTTCTTATGTGCAGGACATGGTGGAAGGCTCCATGAGCGTCCTGGTCATGACGAAGGAAGGGATCTACGCTGCCCGTGACCGCCTGGGCCGCACGCCGGTGATCCTCGGTCATAAGGAGGATGGTTACTGCATCACTTTTGAGAGCAGCGCGTTCCTGAACCTGGGCTATCGTCATTACCGTGATCTCGGTCCGGGGGAGATCGATTTCGTGACGCCGGAATGGGTGGAAGTCGTCAAGCAGCCGGGCGAAGAGATGAAGATCTGTTCGTTCCTGTGGGTATATTACGGTTATCCGACATCCACTTACGAAGGCATCAATGTCGAATGCATGCGCAACCGCTGCGGAGACCTGCTGGCCAAGCATGATATGCGGGACGACCTGCACATCGACAGCGTGGCCGGCGTGCCGGATTCGGGAACCGCGCATGCGGTCGGATACTCCAATTGTTCCAAGATCCCCTTTGCCCGGCCGTTCATCAAGTATACGCCGACATGGCCGCGTTCCTTCATGCCGACGAGCCAGAAGCAGCGCAACATGATCGCCAAGATGAAGCTGATCCCGGTGCAGGAGCTGATCGAGGATAAGAGCCTGCTGCTGATCGATGATTCCATCGTACGCGGCACGCAGCTGGGAGAGACGACGCAGTTCCTCTATGACAGCGGCGCCAAGGAAGTGCATGTGCGCCCGGCATGTCCGCCGATCATGTTCGGCTGCAAATATCTGAATTTCTCCCGCTCCAGCTCAGAGATGGATCTGATCACCCGGCGGGTGATCGCGGATCTGGAAGAGGGCAACGAGATCACGCAGGAGATCCTGGAGGAATACGCGGATCCTAACAGTGAGCGTTATGCGAACATGTGTGAGGAGATCCGCCGCCGTTCCAATTTCACCACCCTGCGCTTCCACCGGCTTGACGACATGGTGGAATCCATCGGCCTGCCGAAATGCAAGCTGTGCACATACTGCTTTGACGGCAAGGAAAAATAATCTGCCGCAAAGGAAAGAAAAACGACTGGCTGAACGGTCTGTGTCTGACAGGATGCATGCCGTTCAGTTTTTTTGTGAATAAACAGTATATAACAGTTGACAACAGTTATATACTGTTATATACTGTTTGTGAACAGAGGAGGTTAGGAATGAAATTGATCGTAAATGGATCATCGATGGTGCCGATCTATGAGCAGATCGTGGATCAGATCAAAGCGATGATCGTCAGCGGCGAATTGAAGCCTGATAACATTTTGCCCTCTGTCCGTTCTCTGTCAAAGGAACTGAAGATCAGTGCCCTGACGGTCAAGAAAGCGTACGATACGCTTGAATCAGAAGGGTTTACGGTCACAGTGCATGGCAAAGGCACTTATGTGAACGCGGTCAATCAGGAATCGCTGATGGAGGAACAACGCAGAGATGTGGAAGCTGATCTGGAAATGGCCATACAGAAAGGCAGACGCTGCGGATTAAAAGATGAAGAGATCAGGGAGATGTTCGAACTGATCCTGGAGGATTAAGCGTATGTTGGAAATGGAACATGTGAAAAAAAGATATGGTGATTTTCTGCTTGATGCAAGCCTGCATGTCCGCGCGGGCATGGTCAGCGCTCTTGTGGGGCCCAATGGCGCCGGCAAGAGCACATTGTTCAAGACGGCACTGGGGCTGGTCCGTCCGGATGAAGGAGCGATCCGTATGTTTGGCAGCGAAGTGCCTGAACGGCAGCGGCTTGGCGTCGTTCTCTCTGATTCTGGATTCAGCGGCTATCTGCGCGTGAAAGATGTACGGGCCATCCTGAGCCGGATGTATCCTCGCTTTGACGATGAGCGGTTCATGCGCCTGTGTCATTCGTTTCAGATCCCGATGAACAAGCGGATCAACTCGTTTTCTACTGGGATGAAGGCTAAGCTCAAGGTCATCTGCGCGATCACGCATCATGCTGAGCTGCTCATCCTGGATGAGCCGACGTCCGGACTTGATGTGATCGCCCGAGATGAGCTGCTCGACCTGCTTCGGGATTTCATGGGGGAAGATGATCAGCGTTCGATCATCATCAGCTCTCATATCGCGACCGATCTGGAAAGCTTGTGCGATGATCTCTATTTGATCAATGAAGGAAAGATCCTCCTGCATGAGGATACCGACGTCTTGCTTTCTGATTATGCGCTGCTCAAGATGAGCGAGGAGCAGTTCGCAAAGGTGGACCGTTCGTACCTGCTTCGAGTGCGGCGTGAGCCATATGGCTATTGCGCGCTGTGTGCGCAGAAACAGTATTATGCGGAAAATGATCCGCAGATCGTGATCCAGAATAGCGGCATCGATGATCTGATCACGATGATGATCCGAGGTGAAAAGCGATGAGAGGACTGATCTGCAAAGATCTGCGCCTGATGCTGGTGCAGAAAAACTTTTTCATCATGCTGGCTTTTGTGGCGTTTGTCTGCATGGCCGCGCTTGATGATCCGGCCTTCGTGGTCATGAATGTGACGCTCATCTTCACTTCCTTCCTGCTGTCGACGATGAGCTACGATGAGTTTGACAATGGCTACCCATTTCTCTTCACATTGCCGATCAGCAGGAAGCTGTATGTGCAGGAAAAATATGTGCTCGGCATGGCCGGCGGCGGCATTGCCTGGCTTTTGTCCACGCTGCTTGCGGGCATCGCGTTCTTCCTGACGCAGGGCGGCCTTCCGCCGCTTTCCTGGTTCGTGCTGCCATTTGCGGCGCTGCCGATGCTCGCCTTGCTCATCGCGCTGATGATCCCATTCAAGCTGAAGTTTGGCGGGGAGAACGGACGTCTGGCCATGCTTCTGGCTATCGCTGCCGTATGCGCGATCTTTGGCGCAGCATTGGGACTGATGCAGAGCATGGGCATATCTGTGCAGACGATCACAGCTGTCTTGCCAGCTATGTCGATGGCACTGTCTGCCTTGCTCATCCTCGTGATCTGCGCGCTCATCGTGGCGATATCTTGCGGTATCAGCACGCATATCATGGAACACAGGGAATTCTGATTCAGGCGCCGTTCAATATCTCTTCACGCCGTTGTCGCACGATTCCATTATCATGGAAACGGTGATCATGTATGAGAAAGAAAGATGTTTGGGCGGCGCTGTTTTGTGCGGCAGCACTTGGGATCGGGCTGTATTGCCTGTGGGGCTGGAACAGAAGCATCGAGGTGGGATTTACCGTGCTGACCACGCAGCCTGATCCGCAAGACCTTTATGATGAGGACACACAGGAACAGACGGACGAAGAAATCGAAGCGCTGAAGGGAAAGAACGCTTATACGGTCGAAGCTCCGCTGCTCATCGCCGATCCTTATGGAACGAATACGACCGGTGTCTATCTTTATTTTGAGAGCGAGCAGCAGCATCCGTGAGCTATGAGATCAGTACGGCTGATGATCGTTATGGCAGTTTTTCCCGCACCTTGAGCGAAACGCCATGTCTTGATCATGAATATCAGCTGCTCGGCATGGTGCCCGAACAGGAAAATGAAGTCACTGTGCAGATCAGTTATGAAGATGGTACAGCGGATACCCTGCGCTTTACGTATGAGGCGCCCGCGCTGCGCGGTAATGGCGAGACCATCCTGGAGCAGGAAGAAGGCGAAAGCGAAGCAGCGCTCACTGACGGCCTTTATGCGATCCTTGGCAATGATAATGACAGCGGGCAGCAGCAGTACCTGTATTATTATGATAACGATGGCGTTGTCCGCGCTGAGATCCCATTAGGTGAATATCGCTGTGATCGCATCGTCCTCGAAGATGACCTGATGTATATCAGCGTGGAAGAAGACAAGATCGCGGCACTCGACGCGTTGGGGCAGGTCGTTCGCCTTTATGACACAGGAGCGTATTCGATGCATCATGATTTTATCAGTGATGGAGAAGGAAATCTGCTGATCCTGGCAAGCCGTGGTGGCGCACAGACCGTGGAAGATCAGATCATTGCGCTTGACTTGGACAGCGGCGAGATCATTGCACAGCTGGACATGGGAGAAATGCTCTCCGCTTATCGGGCACAGACGAGCGCTGATGATACAGACTGGGATTGGCTGCACCTAAACGCCATTCAGGAAAAGGATGGCGATATCCTGGTCAGCTCGCGTGAGACAAGCACGATCATCTGCATCGATGATTTCATGGATGATCCACATATCGACTATATGATCGCAGATGAGCGCATCTGGGCAGACAGCGGATATGAAGATCTGCTGCTGACACAAAGCGAAGAATTCAAACCACAATATGGTCAGCATTCTTTGACTTGTCTGGTGGATGATGAGCCAGATGACGGTCAGTATGAAATGATCTTATTTGACAACAATCTGGGCATCAGTACGAGCAACACAGATATCCCTTGGTCAACATTTGAGGGACTCAGCACTTCTGGCAGTGATGAAAACGGAACAAGTCATTATTATAAGTATCTCGTGGATGAAGAAGCAGGGACGTACACATTGCTGGAAAGCATCGATCTGCCGTATTCCGCCTATGTCTCCAGCGTTCAGCTGCTGGATGATCATGTGATCACGGACAGCGGCATGCAAGGGGTATTCCAAGAGTATGATGCTGATGGAAAGCTGATCCGTTCCTTTACGGTCGATGCTGAGAACTATGTATATCGGGTATATAAATATACGTTTGAAGGATTTTATTTCAGCCGGTGATGCCGGCTGTTTTTTGTCAGCCATTGCTAATGGGAGTCTTGCTTTTGCTTGACAGAAAGAGCAGAAAGACACGCGCTTTAGTTAGTATAAGATAACTAATGAGGTGATATGATGAAAAAACTGGTCATGATCCGCCATGGCGAAAGCGAATGGAACAAACAAAACCTGTTCACTGGATGGAGCGATGTCGATCTCAGCGAGACAGGCAGGAAAGAGGCGCGTGAAGCCGGACGGCTGCTGAGCAAAGAAGGCCTTGACTTTGATGTTTGTTATGCTTCGTTTTTGAAGCGCTCTATCCATACGGCATATCTCATCATGGAAGAGATGGATCGGGAATGGATCGATGTAGTGCATGACTGGCACCTCAATGAACGGCATTATGGCGAGGAGCAAGTGCGGATATGGCGGCGTTCTTACAAAGTGGCGCCGCCAGCGCTCAAGGAGGATGATCCCCGCGCGCCGCTCGTCTATACGCTCAGCGATGATCTGCGCAGAATCGAAAGCCGCCGGGAGCTGGGTGATGCGGCGATGATCGGGCTCGCAAGGAAGCCGTCAGAAAGCAAGGCAGCGCACTGCGGTGACGCTGCTTTTCTTCATGACAGCAGTGTAAGGAAAAGCGATGGTTCGGTAAGCAAGGGAAGTTTATACTGATGGTGTAAGATCAAAGACAGGAGGAAATGATCATGAAATTATTAGAAGTCAGCCATCTGAAAAAAGTATATACGACCCGTTTCGGCGGAAGCAAAGTGACGGCGCTGCAGGATGTGAGCTTCGATGTGGAGCAGGGGGAGTATGTCGCGGTGATGGGAGAGAGCGGATCGGGAAAGACGACGCTGCTCAATATCCTGGCGGCGCTGGACAGGCCCACGGAAGGAGAAGTGCTGCTCAACGGACAGAATATCGTGCGTATTCCTGAACGGACGCTGGCGGCGTTCCGCCGGGAACATCTCGGCTTCGTCTTTCAGGATTTCAACCTGCTGGACAGTTTTTCGCTCAAAGACAACATCTTCCTGCCGTTAGTTCTCTCCGGCATGAAATATGAAGAGATGAACCGCCGCCTGCAGCCGATCGCCAAGGAGCTGGGCATCTATGAGCTGTTGCCGAAGTTTCCTTATGAAGTGAGCGGAGGACAGAAGCAGCGCTGTGCCGTTGCCAGGGCGATCATTACCGATCCTCAGCTCATTTTGGCTGATGAGCCCACCGGCGCGCTGGATTCTAGATCGACCGAGGATCTGCTCGATGTGTTCCACCGCATCAATGTCAGCGGACAGACGATCGTGATGGTCACCCATTCCATCCAGGCGGCCAGCCATGCCGGCAGGGTATTGTTCATCAAGGATGGAACCGTGTTCCATCAGCTGTATCGTGAAAACTGCAGCAATGATGAGATGTATCAGCGCATCAGCGAGGCGCAGACCCGCATCAGCATGGGAGGTAGGCTGTATGAATAAGGTGTTTTACCCTCGGATCGCGATGATCAATCTGCGCAACAACGGACGCACATATGTGCCATATCTGCTCACCTGTATCTTGAGCACGGCCATGTTCTATGTGATCTGTTCGCTGTCGCTCAATCCTGATCTGGATACGATGCTGGGCGGAGGCTATATGCGTACGCTGCTGCAGATGGGAACATGGATCGTCGGCTTTTTCGTCATCATCTTCTTGTTTTATACCAACAGCTTCTTGATGAAGCGCAGGAAGAAGGAATTCGGCGTCTTCAACATCCTGGGGATGGAAAAGCGCCATATCAGCAAGGTCATCGCTTATGAGACGCTGTTTACCGCGCTGGTCAGCCTGCTGGCCGGCATCAGCCTGGGCATCGTGCTGGAGCGGCTGCTGTATTATGCGCTGGGCGCGATGATGGCCGGGGGCGGCGCGCTGACGTTCAACATCTCTGTGGAAGGCATCCGCACGACGCTGATCCTGTTTGCGATCATCCACCTGCTGATCTTTTTGAGCTCACGCTGGCAGATCCGTCTGGCCAATCCGATCCAGCTGCTGCATGGCAGCTCCTATGGCGAACGTGAGCCGAAGGCGCGCTGGCTGATGGCGCTGCTGGGGCTCATCAGCCTTGGCGCCGGCTATGCGATCGCCGTGCTGACGAAGAATCCGCTCAACGCGCTGCTGCTGTTCTTCGTGGCGGTGCTGCTGGTCATCATCGGCACGTATCTGCTGTTTACCTCCGGCAGCATCGCTGTGCTCAAGCTGCTGAAGAAGAACCGCCGGTATTATTACAAGCCGACGCATTTCATCAACACCTCCACGATGATGTACCGCATGAAACAAAATGCGGTGTCGCTGGCCAACATCTGCATCCTCTCCACGATGGTGCTCGTCATGCTGTCGACGACGATCTCCCTGTGGGTGGGCATGGATGATGCGGCAAGGACACGTTATCCTCGAGAGATCGCGGTGAGCAGCGAGGCGTATGATGCACAGAGCAAAGCAGAGATCGATGCGCGCATCGAGACCGCGCTGAAACAGAATGGGCTGCAGGCGCATGAGCCGCTGCGCTATACTTCGCTGGGGCTCTCCGCGGTCCGCCAGGGCGATTTCTTTGAGACTGACCAGAGCAAGGTGCAGGTGACCAGCATCGATCAGGTGGCCGTCGTCTATTTCATCCCGCTTTCCGATTACAATACCCAAAGCGGGGAGTCACGCACGCTGGATGCGGGAGAGGTGCTGGTCTATGCTTCCCGCACGCCTTATGAAGAAGAGACGTTTTCGATGCTGGGACAGCACTTCAAGGTCGCAGACCATCTGGATACATTCATGGATTTTGGCTTCTCCTCTGCAGGGCTCACGGACAGCTATTTCGTGATCGTCTCCGATATGCAGGTCGTCGAACAGCTGGATGAGGCGCAGCGCGCAGCTTATGGAACGAACGCCTCTGCCATCGAGTGGTATGCCGCATTTGATACTGACGGCACCACACAGCAGAATGAACAGCTTGCCGCGTCGCTCTCTGCTTCGCTGCAGCAGCTCGATCAGCCTGTCCTGCTGGAATCGCGCAGCGAGAACTATGCGTATCTGCAGGAGATGTATGGGGGATTCTTGTTCATCGGCGTATTCCTGAGCATCCTCTTCCTCATGGTGACCATCCTGATCCTCTATTACAAGCAGATCAGCGAGGGCTATGAGGATAAGGAGCGCTTTGAGATCATGCAGAAGGTCGGCATGGATCACCGCGAGGTGAAGAAGGTCATCCGCTCTCAGGTGCTCACGGTCTTCTTCCTGCCGCTCATCGCTGCCGGCATCCATATCGTCTTCGCATTCCCGATGGTAGAGAAGCTTCTGTTGCTGCTGAATCTGACGAACACATCGCTGTTTGTCTGCTGCACGCTGATCTGCTTCGCGGTGTTTGCGTTCATCTATGTGCTGATCTATTTCATGACTTCACGCATCTATTATGGCATCGTGCGGGTGCAAAGCGATCCGCAGTCGTGACCGCTGAACACAGGCGCGGTGCGCTCATCGAGCAATGATGGGCGCATCGCGCTTTTTGATGATGTGTCTGTCTTGCGCATATTTATTGGCGAGGGGTGGTTGAGAAGCTGTCGGGAATAAGGTATCATTAATGCAAATGACGGGAGGATGAAGAATGAAGAAGCATCGGCGGATACAGGCGCTGTTGTCGCTGATCCTGGCGTTTGCCTGCCTCAGCGGCTGCGGCGCGCAGGTCGAGCAGCCCTCTGCGGCGCACGAGCAGCTGCAGAGCGAAGCAGCGCTGAGAGAAGACATACCGGAATATGAAGGAGAACCTTATGTGGAGCTGAACGGCAATGTGCCGCAGCTGCCGCAGTGGGAGGAAGCCTCTTCTTTTGAGCAGTATGAGGAGCTTGATGATCTGGGGCGCTGTCAGCGCGCGTTTGCCTGCGTCGGATCAGATCTGATGCCTACGCAGGAGCGAGGCAGCATCGGCATGATCAAGCCGAGCGGCTGGCATACGGTCCGTTATGACCATGTGGATGGGCAATATCTGTACAACCGCTGTCATCTGATCGCTTATCAGCTGACGGCGGAGAATGCCAATGCGCGAAACCTGATCACCGGCACCCGGTATATGAACACCGAGGGCATGCTGCCTTTTGAGCAGGAGGTCGCAGATTATGTGAAGAGCACCGGCAACCATGTCTTATATGAAGTGACCCCGATCTTTGCGGATGATGATCTGGTGGCGCGTGGCGTGCATATGCAGGCAGAGTCGATCGAAGATGAGGGGGCCGGCGTGCAGTTCAACGTCTTCGTGTTCAACGTGCAGCCGGGCGTCGAGATCGATTATGCGACCGGCGAAAGCCGCGCCATCGAGACAGAAGAGGAACCGGAACAGCCACAGACGGAAGGAAAGATCCGCGGCAACCGCCGTTCGAAGATCTATCATTGTCCGGGACAGGCGGCTTATGAGGATATGGCCGATTCGGACAATCTGATCTTGTTTGATACGGAGGAAGAAGCACAGGCGGCCGGTTACCGGCGCGCTAAGCGATGATCGGCGAAGAAAACGGCGGTTTCGCAGCAGAAAGCGAATAAATCAGACGATAAAAGCGAACATACGACTATGGAGTGATACGATGATCAATCATGTTCTTTACTTTTTTGCTTACAGCATCCTGGGATGGGCATGTGAATGCCTGTATTGTGGGATCCCTGCGCGGCGCTTCATCAACCGCGGCTTCTTGGAAGGGCCTTATTGTCCAATCTACGGCTGCGGCGCGCTGATCGTGATCCTTGTGCTCGATCCGCTGAAGGATCATCCGCTGCTGCTTTTTCTGGACGCGATGATCTTTACCAGCGTGCTGGAATATGTGACCAGCTGGCTGATGGAAAAGCTCTTTCACAGCAAGTGGTGGGATTATTCTGAGCGTCCCTTCAACATCAACGGACGCGTCTGCCTGTTGAACTCACTGCTGTTTGGCATCATGGGACTGGCCGTGATGTATGTGGTGCATCCGTTCATCTGCGATGTGTTCGAGCAGATCCCCGCCCTGGCCCGCCTGATCACGGCGGCCGTGCTGCTGATATTGTTCATCTGGGACAATATCCATACTTTCCATGCCATCCTGCGGGAGAACAGCGATTACCGCATGGTGGAGGACAGCCTGAAGGAGCTGGCTGTCCAGTTCAAGGGCTTCCAGCTGTATTCCCTGGATGAGCCGCTGAGCGCCCGGATCCAGGCCATCCTGGATCAGACGGATGCCGATGAGCGGCTGCAGGAGGCGCTCTCCCGGATGCAGCAGAACTGGCATCAGCGCATCAGCGCGTTTCGGCATACGCGCCGCCGTCTTCACGCCGCTTTCCCTAAGCGGGCAGAGAATGTCCGCCTGCGCAACATCAGGGATCTGGTGAATGCGCTGGATGAGCATCTGCGCGGCAGAGGCGAGTGACATGTGGATCGTCTACCATGTGTTTCCGGCCGTGCTGGCTGTGTCAGCCGGCATCTGTTTGTACATCAGCCTGTGCAAGCTGTGTGAGACGCGCACGTCCTGGAGAAGGGCATCGGCACTCATCGCGGCGCTCGCCGCGCTGTTCATGCTCGATCTTTGCAGCGTGTGGACGCTGTTCATGATGCATCTGTGCGTCTTCCTGCTATTGTGGCTGCTGGCGCGCAGGCTGTCTTCCCGGCGTCTTTGCTGGGGGCTCCCGCTGTCGTGCCTGCTTGCGGCAGCCATGATCTTAGGCGGGATGGCCAACGCCCGTGATATCCATGCGACACGGGTCACGATCGAAAATGAACGCCTCGATGAGGATCTGCGCATCGTCTGGCTCAGCGACCTGCATTATCCGACGTCTGCGGATGCCGGCGCGCTTCGTCAGCTGGTCCGGCGCATCAGCGATGAGCAGCCGGATGTCATCATCCTGGGCGGCGATATCGTCGATGAACATACGTCAGCTGCGCAGATGGAGGAAGCGTTCGATGAGCTGGGAAAGATGCGCAGCAGCCTGGGCATCTACTACATCTATGGCAATCACGACTGTGCCCGCTATTCGGATCAGCCGGCATACAGCGAGGAGCAGCTGGAACGCGCGATCGCCCGGCAGGGCATCGAGATCTTATGCGATGAGCGGGTGCTCTTGCGGGATGATGTCATGCTGGTCGGCAGAGATGACCGCACCCATGCTCAGGGATCGCGGGCCGCGGCGGAGGAGCTGATGGGAGATGAAGATGTCTGTCATATCTTGCTGGATCACCGGCCGCTGCAGCTGGCGGAGAACGCGGCGGCAGGATATGATCTGCAGCTGAGCGGACATACGCACGATGGCCAGATCTTTCCGATCGGCACGCTTTGCTCGCTGCTTGGGCTGAATGAGCTGGAGCATGGCACTTTGCACGCAGATGGATTTTCCGCCGTCGTGTCCAGCGGCGCGGGGACATGGGGCTACCCGGTGCGTACGCAGGGCATCAGCGAATATGTGGTCATCGATATGAAAAAAGCAGCGGATGCGTGAGGCATCTGCTGCTTTTTAACATGCATCTTTCCAGAAGAACAGGAATCGCTTCCATACAGAGAGCTGCTTTCGCTTGGCGCTTGTCTGCTGGATCAGCCTTTCCATGGCCAAGACATCTTGTTCATCTGCCCCGCTGCGGGAGAAGCGTGCCTGATTGGCCAGCGCGAGCGCTTCTTCTGGGATCGGCAGGCCGTAGCGTGCCATCCTCTGCAGCTGATGATAGCCGTACAGGACGCCCTTTCGCGTATCCTTCTGATGAAGGCGTTTCTTTTTCCATCGCTTTCTGAGCAGCGGCTGCAGGATGAGCAGCGCCAGGGCCGCCATGCTCAGCATGCCCGCTGCCGGCACCTGAAGCTGTTCTTGCTGCGCCGGGTCAGGTGAGCTGGGCTGATCACCAGTGACCGGTGTCGGCGCTGCGGGATCGGCGGATGGATCATCTGGTGTATCTGCTTCGCCCGGCGAGGAGCTTCCTGTCTCATATTGGCTGTGATCAAACGAGGATTCGGTGAACTCAAGCGGGATCCAGCCGAGGTAAGGATCATAGATCTCCACCCAGGCATGCTCGTCGTAATCGCGGATGGTGGCAATGCCGCCGCTGAACGCTTCCTCGCCGACGCGGAATCCTTCCACATAGCGCGCGGGGTATCCATAATACCGCAGCATCAGGGCAGCGGCCGTGGCATAGTGGACGCAGTAGCCTTCATGGCTTTCGCCCAGGAAGTATTCCACGAAGTCTTCGCCGTTTGGCAGTGCGCCGGGGCTCAGCGTGTATTCCGCATGGTCATGCAGGTATGTGCGGATGAGCGTGATGACATCCTGAAGCGTCTCTGATCTGATCGAGGCGCGATCAGGCAGTCCGGGGAGAGAAGAAAAGAAGGCCGCGGTCTCTTTTGGTATCTGGGTATAGTGCTGCTGCACGAAGCGGTCGTAGCTGGGCAGGACGCTGTCAAGCCCGGCCGTTGCCTCACGATAGGTCTGCGGATCGAAGTACTGTGCGGGAGCGGGGATGAGATCAAAGGTCGCAGTGTCGCCCTGCGCAGGCTGGATGAAGCGGTCCTGGACGAAGGTCATGTCATCGACGCCGCGGATATCCTCCACATGATAGGGGATCAGCTGATGGGCGTCATCGCCGCGCATGTCCTGAATGGTGAGGGAGGGCAAGGTGACGCTCATTCCTTCACTGGATGATCCCATGATGTTCATCCAGCTCATCAGCGTGTCGATGCGGGAGTAATCATATCGTTCGCCCAGCTCATCGACATAGTCTTCCTCTGCGATGGCCTTCCAGGTGTTGTCTTCGTAGACGCCGGCGCTCATGTCTTTGAGATAATAGGTATCTTCGAGAGTAGCGAGCACTCTTCCTCTGCTGCTGCCGATGTACAGACGGTCCTGCGCCTGGGTGAGGTCGATCTCATCGTTGCTTCCGCTGCCAGTGATCCGCTCGATGAGATTGGTGAGGGAAGTGAGCAGCTGGTCGCGCACGCCTTGGCCGCTGCCGCTGATCTGTGCGGGCGGGATGAGGAGGACGCACACCGCGATGGGAACGATGCAGGCAAACAGCATGAAGAGCATGCGCAGCCTGCGCTGCATGATCATCGACAGTCCCTGCGCGCTGTCCATGAGCAGGGCCGCCAAGACGAGCAGCAGGATCAGCGCGGTCGGCGGCTGCGGCACGCTGTGGAGCATGCAGGGCAGCAGGAATGAGATCAGCAGCAGGAAGGCGAGGCGGGAATGACGCTTGAGCGCGATGAACCAGTGGAAGAGCAGCGTGCCGATGAGGAAGAAGGCGAGCATCGTGCCGGCCAGCAGCAGCTGCTCGCTTCCCTGTACGCTGCGGGTGTCCAGGCTCATGAAATACAGCGTGGAGTGCTGGCGGTATGTCTCCAGCAGCATGTTGTAAAATACGCGCAGGGCGTCAAGGGTGATCGGGAACATGATGATCGCCGCTGCCAGCAGGATGAGCAGCAGCGTCAAGGTCAGCTTCATCCCGGTGCGGCGGCAGATCATCAGCCAGAGCGCGCTGAGGAAGAGCAGGAGGGCAAATAAGAAAAACGGCTGTTGGAGCGGATGGAAGATCAGCTGCAGATGGAGCAGCACCAGCAGCATGATCCCCGGCGCGGCCATATACCTGTTCATATGCGTTCCTCCTCATCGTGAGGGGGAAACACGCCCTGCGCGCTGAGCAGCCAGCCTTGTCCCTGGCGGAAGAAAGCGCGGCTGGCGCGGGGATGGGAGAGGATCTGGCTCAGACAGTCGTGAATGCCGGCTTCCTCTGTGATCTGGGCCTGCTGGAGCTGATCGCTGCTGTACCAGGACACGCGCAGTCGGGATGGCTCATGCAGAAGGCGCTCTGCCAGCGTGCGGAAGCAGCTGATCACCTGCGCGCATTCATCGATCGTGCCGCTCAGATCCAGATGGATGACGTGCGTCTGCCGGGCATCGTGCTCAAATTCCCGCACCATGGTCTTGCCGGTCTTATAGCTGAGCTTCTGATGGATCCATTTCAGGGAATCGCCTTCCCGGTATTCCCGGACCTCATGCTTGTCGCGCCATTCTCCTTCCATGTGCCGATCTGGTGCGGATGATGGATGCTGCAGATCGTCGAAGCGGCTTGGCGAAGCAGCGGCAGGGATCTGCAGGAAGGTGCATCGTGCATCGCAGGACATCTTTCTGGAGAACAGCCAAAGACAGTCATACATGCGCGCTTCGCGCACGGCAAGCTGGATCATGCCGGGATCGATGTCCAGGGTCAGCGCATCCCATGTGCTGTTCAGTTCGTGCGCGCTGGTGAAGCGGTTGTCTTTTTCGACGGTGATCCGCAGCGTGCCGATGGGGAATGCCGCAGGATCGTCCAGACAGAGGCGGACATGTCCTTCCGCGTGCTCCAGGCGGACGCAGAGCGTCTTCTTTCCCAGCCGCAAAGCGAGCAGGGAAAACAGGGGCAGGACGAGCAGGAGCGCGCAGAGCAGGAAGAAGAAATAGCTGTCGGTGGCCAGGAAGAAGCCTGTGCTCAGCGCGGTCAGCGCCAGCCAGGACAGACGGCCCGTCCTGAGCGGATGCTTCATAGCAGCGGCTGCGCGACCTTGCGCAGGATGTCGTCGAGAACGGCGTTCGTCCGCTCCATGTCATGGCCGTTCTCTCCCTTCAGCCGGATGCGGTGCCCCATGATCTCGTGGAACAGATAGAGGATATCCTCAGGGATGGCATAGTCGCGTCCCTTTGTCCATGCGCGCGCACGGGCCGCGGTGGCCAGGGCGATCCCAGCGCGCGGGCTCGCACCGGAAGCGATGGAGGAATGCGTGCGGGTCGCCTGGACGAGCTCGACGATATAGCGGTACAGGTCGTCGTGCAGATAGACGCGCTGGCACGCTTCCTGCATGGCGATGATGTCTTTGGCGTCGGCGACAGCCTGTACTTGCTCGCTGCCTGGTTCTTTGCTCTTCAGGATGCGGATCTCACTTTCCGTATCCGGATATCCGCTGTGCAGACGGATCATGAATCGCTCCAGCTGACTGTCCGGAAGCAGCTGGGTGCCGGCGGAACCGGCCGGATTCTGGGTGGCGATCACGATGAAGGGGTCCATCGCGGGATAAGTGACGCCGTCTACGGTGATACGGTTTTCCTCCATGACCTCAAGCAAAGCTGCCTGTGTCCGGCTGGAGGTGCGGTTGATCTCATCGGCGAGGAAGATGTTGCAGAAAACGGCGCCGGGATGCAGCTTCGGCTCTCCGCTGTGACGCTCCAGCGCCATGAAGCCGATGACATCGCTGGGCAGCACATCGACGGTGAATTGCATGCGTTTGGTCTGCAGCGACATGGCGGCCGCGAAGGCGCGCGCCATCGTGGTCTTGCCTACGCCGGGGATGTCCTCCAGCAGGATGTGTCCTTTGGCCAGGATGGCCGTCAGTATCTTTTCAAGCTGTTCATCTTTGCCGATGACCGCTTTTTTTGTTTCGTTCAGGATCGCTTCATATTTGTTCATGATCTCGTTATGAGACCGGAATCTGCTTCCGGTCGTCTCCTTTCTGTTTTAAGTTTACCGTAGAAATCATGCAGGTCAATGAAAAAATTGTAAATTGATGTAAAATCGGTGAAAATAATGTGAAAGATCGGATGTCCAACGCCGCTTTGCGGTAGGTTTCGTAACACTTTTGTAAGGGTGAAAACAAAGGCGGAATTCGTGTTATAATAATAGAACAACGAAAAGGGTGGGATGCTCATGGAGTGGATTGGAATAGATATGCTGATGCTGGCGCTGATCTATCTGGTATATCTGCTTCCGCGCTGGACGCAGCGCCGTGAAGCTGTGCTGAAAAGCGTGCTTTGCGTTTATGGCGCGGGCGTGCTGTATTTTACGATCATGCCGATCTATCTTCCGATACCGTTTCTGACGCTGTCGATGGATGTGTGGAACATCAACCTGATGCCGTTCTCGGATCTCATCCTTCATCATGCCGGCGCGCTGCGTGAATTCCTCCTCAATGTGCTCATGATGGTGCCCTTGGGCATCCTGGTTCCTTTCATCTATAAAAAGGGCTTTGCCCGCACGGTGCTGCTGTGTCTGTGCTGTTCGCTGTGCATCGAGCTGGTGCAGCTGTTTTCGATCACTAAGCTGAACTGCTGCGATATCACCGATCTCATCAGCAATACGCTGGGCGGCGCGTGCGGCTATGGGCTGTACATGCTGTTTCGCGCGCCGCTGAAGCATCTTTACGCGCTTCTGCCTGGCGGAGAGCTCTCCTTTTCTTTTCTGCCCTGGCCGCGCTTCGTGCGCTCGAATACGGCGTTCATGCTGCTGATCATCTTGTTCGTGCGCTCTGCCGCTTATTGTTTTCTGACGCTGTGATCAGGAAAACAGTGGGAATGACTTGCAAGAAAGAGCGGTTTTCGTTAGAATGAACATGTTAGCAAAAGAAAGACGAAGGAGAGTGATCGGATGATCCGACATGCTAAACCGGAGGATGCGGACTCGTGTATACACTTGATGAAACTGGTAAAAAATGATTTTCCGGGGTATCGGGAAGATGCCTTTCGCACCGCATTGCAGGAAATGATCGAAAGAGGAGAGGCATTTGTCAGCCAGGATGACGACATGCTGGAAGGCATGGTGGGATTCAGCCGCGAAAAGAAGGCGCTGACGATGCTGGCCGTTCATCCGGACTGCCGGCGTGAGGGGATCGCCACACGGCTGATCTATACGGTAGCCGGATGCTTTGAGCCGGAGGATGAGATCTCAGTGATCACCTTTGCGGAAAATGATCCGCGCGGGGAAGCGGCCAGGGCATGTTATCGTTCCTGCGGTTTTGAAGCGGAGGAAAATCTGGAAATATCCAATGTGGAGTGTCAGAAGCTCGTATACCGGGTCTGACATGCGAATGACAAGGAACAGCCGATGTCTCTGACAGGGAGGACATCGGCTTTTTAAGGGGAGATGGGAACATGCGCAAATGGTGTGCAGAGGATGGGAGGACCGTGTTATGGACGCTCATCGGCATAGGGATCGGCGTCATTGCCGGCGCGCTGGATTTTCTGTTTGCCAGCGGGCTGCAGCTGTGCACGCAGCTGCGTACGGCGCATCTCTGGCTGCTGGCGCCCTTTCTCGGCTTGGCCGGTCTGCTCATCGTGACGCTTTACCGCCGCTATGGCCAGCGGGCGAAGCGGGGCATGGCGCTGGTGTTCGATCTGGCGCAGGGAGATGAGCAGCAAAGCGAGCTGCGGCTCATTCCTCTGCTGAGCGTATCCACCTGGCTTTCGCATCTGTTCGGCGGCAGCGTCGGGCGTGAGGGCGTCGCCGTGCAGATCAATGCGGTGATGGCGCAGTATTGCTCGCGCTGGATCCGCCTGCCTGACGCGTCGCGGATGCTGACGCTGACCGGCATGGCCGCGGGCTTCGGCGGTCTGTTTCAGACGCCGCTTGCAGCGACATTCTTTGCCCTTGAGGTGATCACGCCCGGCCGGCTGCGTCTGGAGGCGCTGGCGCCGGCGCTCAGTGCTGCGTTCAGCGCCTGTCTGTGCAGCGGATTCCTCGGCCTGCACCACAGCGTCTTCACCTTTGATGCGGCGTTTTCTTTGCGGCTGTCCCTGCTTGGAAAGGCGGCGCTGCTGGGCATCCTGTTCGGTCTGTGCGGCCTGGCCTTCAGCGCGTCTTTGGCATTCATGAAACGCAAGATGGCGGCGTGGATGCCGGATCCCCGGGTGCGCATCCTGCTGTGCGGCGCGCTGATCAGCTTCCTCATCCTGCTGCTGCATCAGGGGCGCTATGCTGGCCTGGGCACCAATTTGATCGACATGAGCCAGGGGGCAGGAGAGATCTTCTGGTATGACTGGCTGCTGAAAGGCGCGCTTACGGTGCTTACGCTTTCCGCGGGCTTTCAGGGCGGAGAGGTCACTCCGCTGTTTTCCATCGGCGCTTCGCTCGGCGCAGTGCTGGCGCCCGCATTCGGTCTGTCTGCCGCGTCCGGCGCGGCGCTGGGCTATGCATCGGTGTTCGCATCGGCGAGCAACACCCTGATCGCGCCGATATTGATCGGCGCAGAGGTGTTCGGCCTGCAGGCCCTTCCATTCTTCGTGGTCAGCGTGGCGTTTTCCAGGCTGTTCAACCACGGGCGTTCCATTTATCCCCAACGCGGAAATAGCGGCGTTTTTGGCGGAGAAAACGGCAATATCCGGCCATCGTCAGAAAAAGATTGACAAATCAAATGGAAGGCATATAATTTTGACGTGATTGCATTTTTAGAAAGTTTGAAGAGGTGAAAGAAATGCCAGGTAGAGTAGTAGTCGGCACCCAGTGGGGTGACGAGGGAAAAGGAAAGGTCGTCGACGTCCTCAGCGAGCACGCCGATACGATCGTCCGTTTCCAGGGCGGCAACAACGCAGGCCATACGGTCATCGTGAACGGAGAGAAATTCATCCTCCATCTGCTGCCTTCCGGAGTGCTGCATCAGGAGGCGAAGTGTGTGATCGGCCCGGGCGTGGTCGTCGATCCTTTCGTGCTGCTGGAGGAGATCCGCATGCTCGAGGAGCGCGGGCTTTCCTGTGACCACATCCGGATCTCGGACCGCGCGCACATCATCATGCCCTATCATATTTATCAGGATGAGCTGCAGGAACAGCATTCCGGCGCAAAGAAGATCGGCACGACCAAGCGCGGGATCGGCCCGTGCTATGCCGACAAGTATGCCAGACATGGGATCCGTATGTGCGATCTGAAGGATTTTGCGGTATTCGAAGAGAAGGCGCGCCGCTTCCTCGCGGACAAGAATCTTCTGTTCACGCAGATCTACGGCGGCGAGGCGATGGACGCGGATGAGATGATCGCCCGCTTCAGCGCGATCCGCGATCAGATCGTCGGCCGGCTGTGCGAGAGCGTCAGCGAGGTCAACCGCGATCTCGATGAGGGCAAGGATGTGCTGTTCGAGGGCGCGCAGGCCGCGATGCTGGACATCAACTATGGCACTTATCCGTATGTGACATCTTCTTCACCGACTTCTGCGGGCGTATGCACAGGCGCAGGCGTCGCGCCTTCCCGGATCTCTCAGGTCATCGGCGTCGTGAAGGCATACTCCACCCGCGTGGGCGAAGGGCCTTTCGTCACCGAGCTGAATGATGAGACCGGCGAGCGCATCCGCGCCAACGGCGGAGAATTCGGCGCGACGACCGGACGGCCGAGACGCTGCGGCTGGCTGGACCTCAACGTGGTGAAGCACGCGGCGCTGATCAACGGGCTCACCGACATCGTGCTGACCAAGATCGACGTGCTCAGCGGACTGGACGAGCTTTATGTCTGCGTGGCGTATGACGTGGATGGCGTGCGCTATGACTACATGCCTTCCTCGCTGGAAGACATCGCCAGGGCCAAGCCGGTCTATCAGGTGTTCGACGGCTGGGATGAAGACATCACCAAGGCCGCGACCTTCGATGAGCTGCCGGAAAACTGCCAGGCATATGTCCGCTTCATCGAGGATTTCATCGGCGTGCGCGTATCGATGATCTCAGTGGGACCGGATCGCGTAAACAATATCTTTCTGCATGACATCATCGATGATGCCATGTAAGGTTCGACTATGCAAATGGAGGTAAACATGGAACAGTTAGAAATGATGTATGAAGGCAAGGCAAAAAAAGTGTACCGCACGGATGATGAGGATCTGCTCATCGTCGATTACAAGGATGACGCTACGGCGTTCAACGGACTGAAGAAGGGAACGATCGTCGGCAAGGGCGTGGTGAACAACCGCATGAGCAACTATCTCTGCCAGATCCTGGAAGAAAAAGGCGTGCCGACACATTTCGTGAAGGAGCTCGATGAGCGCCGCACGCTGGTGAAGAAAGTGGAGATCGTGCCGCTGGAGGTCATCATCCGCAACAAGGCAGCTGGCAGCTTCTCCAAGCGCTACGGCGTAGAAGAGGGCACGCCGCTGAAGTGCTCTACCCTGGAATTCAGCTATAAGAACGACGATCTGGGCGATCCGCTGATGAATTCTTACATGGCGTTGGCGCTTGATCTGGCCACGAAGGAAGAGATCGACACGATCAGCGAGATGGCCTTCAAGGTCAACGAGGTGCTCAAGGAAGTATTTGCCGGCGTAGGCATCGAGCTCATCGACTTCAAGCTGGAGTTCGGCCGTTATCACGGTCAGATCATCCTGGCCGATGAGATCTCTCCGGATACTTGCCGCTACTGGGACATGAAGACGCACGATCATCTGGATAAGGACCGTTTCCGCCGCGATCTGGGCGATGCGGAAGGCGCTTATCAGGAAGTTTACCGCCGTCTGGGACTGGATAAATAAGAGGCGCGCATGAACGATACGTATCAGAGCCCGCTGGCACAGCGTTACGCCAGCAAGGAGATGCAGGCGCTTTTCAGCAACGACAAGAAATTCCGCACCTGGAGAAGACTGTGGATCGCATTGGCACAGAGCGAGCAGGAGCTGGGATTGGACATCAGCGATGAGCAGATCGCCGAGCTGATCGCTCATCAGGACGACATCAATTACGATGTGGCCAGACAGCGCGAGAAGGAAGTGCGCCATGATGTGATGAGCCATGTATACGCCTATGGCTGCCAGTGCCCGAAGGCAAAGGGCATCATCCACCTGGGCGCCACCAGCTGTTATGTCGGGGACAATACCGATCTCATTCTGATGCATGAGGCCATGGAGCTGGTCAAGCGCAAGCTGGTCAACGTGATGGCGCGTCTGGAAAAGTTCGCGCTGCAGTACAAGGATCTGCCTGTGCTGGCATTCACGCATTTCCAGCCGGCTCAGCCGACCACGCTGGGCAAGCGCGCCAGCATCTGGGCACATGATCTGCTCATGGATTATGAGGAGCTGTGCTGGCTGCTTGAACACAAGAAGCTGCTGGGCTGCAAAGGGACGACCGGCACCCAGGCGAGCTTCATGGAGCTGTTTGACGGCGATACGGACAAAGTCAAGAAGCTCGATCAGCTGATCGCGGAAAAGATGGGCTATGACGCCTGCTATCCGGTGTCCACGCAGACGTATTCCCGCAAATATGATTTCCGTGTGCTCAGCGTGCTGAGCTCCATCGCGCAGAGCGCGCATAAATTCTCCAATGACATCCGCCTGCTCCAGCACCTCAAGGAAGTCGAGGAGCCTTTTGAAAAGAGTCAGATCGGCTCCAGCGCCATGGCGTACAAGCGCAATCCGATGCGCAGCGAGCGCATGGCTTCTCTGGCGAATTATGTCATCTCCGATGTCATGAACCCGGCCATCGTGGCTGCCACGCAGTGGTTCGAGCGCACGCTGGACGATTCGGCCAATAAGCGCATTTCCGTGCCGGAAGCATTCCTGGCCGTCGATGGCATCCTGGACCTGTATCTGAACATCACAGAGGGCCTGGTCGTCTATCCGAAGGTCATCGAGAGCCATCTGATGAACGAGCTGCCGTTCATGGCGACGGAAAACATCATGATGGACTGCGTGAAGATGGGCGGAGACCGTCAGGAGCTGCATGAGGCCATCCGCGTGCATTCCATGGCAGCCGGAAGAGTGGTCAAGGAAGAAGGAAAGCCGAATGATCTGTTGCAGCGGATCGCGGATGATCCGCGTTTCCCGATGAACCTGGAACAGCTGCAGGCGATCATGAAGCCAGCTAACTTCGTTGGCCGCAGCGTGCAGCAGACCGAGGAATTCTTCGCCGAGCATATCGATCCGATCCTGGAAAAGGAAAAGGATGCGCTTGGCATGCACGCCGACATCAACGTATAGATCATATGATCATCCCGTGTCCGGAAGAAACGCCGGACACTTTTTCTGTTCTTTAGTTAGCATACGCTAATCTTTGCAGTTCGTCTGCGTTGCGCGATGGCTGGAACGATGATATAGTAGAAAAAAATGAGCAGGAAGCCATATTCAGACATACTATGGATAGAATGTGAGGAGATGAATGGATGAACATGAATATATTTCTGGGACTGATCCTTCCATTGATCGGAACGAGTGCCGGTGCCGCATGTGTCTTCGTGATGCGCCGGCAGATGAACGCCCTTGTGCAGAAGGCGCTGCTGGGCTTTGCCTCCGGCGTGATGGTCGCTGCCAGCGTGTGGTCACTGCTCATCCCGGCCATGGAGATGTCTTCTGCGCTGGGCCGGCTCTCTTTTCTTCCGGCTGTCTGCGGCTTGATCGGCGGCATTGTGTTTTTGTTGCTGTTGGACTGGCTCATCCCGCATCTGCACCTTGGCAGCGATGAGGCAGAGGGGCATCGCAGCAGCCTGCAGAGGACGACGATGATGGTGCTTGCCGTGACCTTGCACAACATCCCGGAGGGCATGGCCATCGGCGCAGTGTTTGCCGCGCTGATGGCGCAGGGAAGCGAAGTGACGATGGCCTCGGCCTTTGCGCTGTCGATCGGCATCGCCATTCAGAATTTTCCTGAAGGCGCGATCGTCTCGATGCCGCTGCGCGCTGAGAAAGGGATGAATCGCAGACGGGCGTTTTTCTATGGCGTGCTCTCCGGTGTGGTGGAACCGCTGGCGGCGATCGTCATGATCCTGCTCTCTTCCTCGCTTCAGCCGCTGCTGCCGCTGTTTCTTTCCTTTGCGGCCGGCGCGATGATCTATGTGGTCGTCGAGGAGCTCATCCCGGAAACGGCGCAGGGCCGCCACAGCAACCTGGGCACGATCGGCTTTGCGCTCGGTTTTGCGCTCATGATGATCCTGGATGTCGCGCTCGGCTGAATTGTGGTATACTTTTACCCAAATGGAGGAATGGATGATGAATGAACTGGAACTGTTGAAACGGAAATATGCGCGCCTGGCGCTGGCCTGCGGCGTCAATGTGCAGAAGGGGCAGACGGTGATGGTGAATGCGGATGTGCAGGCCGCTGACTTTGCCGCGCTGATCTGTGAGGAGGCGTACCGCATGGGTGCGGGAGAAGTGGTGATGCGCTACAGCGATGAGCGCGTCAGCCGCCTGCATTACCTGCACCAGGACGAACAGACGCTGTGCAGGGTCCATGACTGGCAGATCGACAGCCGTCTGGACTATCTGAAAGAAGGGGCGTGCGTGCTCCATGTGATCAGTGAGACACCGGGGATGTTTGCGGACTGTGACGCCGCAAAGATCAGTGCGGCCAGCCTGGCCTGGGCCAGGGCGAGCAAGGCGGTGCAGAAATACACGATGGACAATATCTGCGCCTGGAGCATCGTGGCCGTGCCGAACGCCGGCTGGGCGGATCAGGTGTTCGCGGATGCCGGCGAAGACGGCGTAAAGAAGCTGTGGCAGGCCATCTTTGACTGTGTCTATGTCGACGCGCACCATGATCCGCTCGCCATCTGGGAAAAGCGCAACGCGATGTTCGAACAGCGTGTGAACAGCCTCAACGCCTGCCGGTTTACCGCGCTGCACTTCACCAGCTCGCTGGGAACAGATCTTACGGTCGGCCTGCCGCAGGGGCACCTGTGGGAAGGGGGAAGCGAACAGACGCAGGACGGCGTCCGCTTCAATGCCAACCTGCCGACGGAAGAAGTGTTCACCATGCCGCACCGACTGAAGACCAACGGCGTCGTTCATGCGAGCAAGCCGCTGGATTACAACGGTCAGCTGATCGAGGATTTCCATCTGGAATTTCAGGATGGCAAAGTGTGCGGATATGACGCGCGTAAGGGAAAAGCAGCGCTGCGCGCGCTGATCGAGTTTGACGAGGGCAGCAGCTATCTGGGAGAAGTCGCGCTCGTTCCGCAGGATTCTGCGATCGCCCGATCCGGCCTGCTGTTTTACAACACGCTCTTCGATGAAAACGCCTCCTGTCACCTGGCGCTGGGCGATGCGTATCCTTCCTGCCTGAGCGGCGGGCTGGCGATGAGCGAGGAAGAGCGCAAGGCATGCGGCGCCAATCAGTCGATGACCCATGTCGATTTCATGTTCGGCACCCCGGATCTGCGGGTCACGGGCATCGGCGCAGACGGACAGCAGACGCTCATCATGGAAAACGGCCTGTTTGCCGAAGCGTTTGATTTCCGCCGCTGATCTCCTCTCGCACCTGGACGAGGTTGTCTGCGTCAAGGATAAATGTTAAAATAAACGCAGAGAGGATGATGACATGAAACGGTTCATTGCGGCCTGCGTCATGGCGGTGCTGTTGCTTACGGGCATGTCTGGCGTTTCGCTGAATGCCAGCGAGGCATATACGGTGGAGAACCTGGACATCACCATTCATGTTCAGGAAGACGGCAGACTGCTGGTCAGCGAGGCATACGATCTGAATTTCAATTATTATCGCAGCAGCTTCGTGCGGACGATCACGCCGACCTGCCATGTGCCGATCCAGACAGTGGAGGGCATCGTATACCGGGACTACTATTTTCCGATCACCGATATCCAGTGTGACCGCCTGCTTTCGATCACCCAGAATCAGGACAGTCTGTCTGTGGCCATGGGCGATCGCGATCAGACGCTGACCGGCAGGCAGTCATTTACCGTGTCTTATACCGTGCAGACCACGGACCTGCAGCTGCCGGAAGGCACGCAGATGCTGTATTGGACATTTGTGACGAGCATGGATACGACGGTCGAGCATCTGCATTATGAAATTCATATGCCCAAGGCATTTGATCCGCAGGAAGTGTTTACCAGCACCGGCAAGTATGGGGACGTGAAGGATACGCTGAGCGCTTCGGTCAGCGGCAATGTCATCAGCGGCGATCTGACGCAGCCGCTGCAGGACAATGAGCTGGCGACCATCAAGGTCAACCTGCCCAATACGTATTTCTCCTTTCCGCAGCCCCTGGATGTCAGCCTCTGGGCATCGCTCGTCTCGATCGTGCTGCTGCTGGCCGTGCTCTTCGTCTTCTGGCGTTTCGGGCGCGACCGCGAGGTGTTCGTCGATGTGCGCAGCGAACCGCCGAAGGATCTGCGCAGCGCGGAGATCGGCTATGTGATGAACCGTTATGCGAGCGACAGAGATCTGATGTCGCTGTTCATCGACTGGGGCATCCGCGGCTTCATCCGCATCCGCGACTGCGGGGAGCATGTCGAGCTGGAGAAGCTCAGGGAGATGAACGAGAACAATGCGAAGGCATATGAGCGCGAGCTGTTTGCCACGGTCTTCCAGTCCGGGGATGTGGTCGGGGAAGATGCACTGCGGGAAGCGCGGGTATCTTTTTCGATGGAAAAAGCAAAGCGCATGCTGGAACGCTCCTTCACCCATGAGCGGAAACGGCATGTATACACGAACTCTTCGCTGATCCTGCAGGGGCTCATGGTCATCCTGACCCTGATTCCTTCTGTGCTCTTTATCTGGCTGGCGACATTTGACACCTATTATCTGTGGCACTTCTCTGTCCGTCATCTGATCGTCTCGCTTCTGCTGGGCATCGATCTGGCTGCGTGGGTCGTGCTGATCCGCCATCGCTACGCATTGAGCGAGCGGGCCTTCTTCGCGCGTCTGGCCATCGCGATCACGGCAGGCTGCGTGCTGCTGGCGCTGAACGCGGTGATCCTGTTCCTCTTTGATGTGCAGAGCTGGGCGATCATCGTTTACCTCATCGTCACGATCGTGCTGTTCTTCTGCATGCTGTACATGGATAAACGCACGCGCCAGGGAGATGAGTGGCGCGCCCAGATCATGGGCATCTGCGAGTTCATCGAAAGCGTGGAGCCCAAGCAGCTGAAGCAGATGCAGGCAGCGGATCCCGGCTTGTTCGAACGGCTGCTTCCTTATGCCTATGTGCTCGATCTGGCGGACATCTGGGCCAAGAAGTTCAAGGGCATCGCCGTGGAGAAGCCATCCTGGTATATCGGGATGGAGGAATATGATCACTTTGACGCTTTCCTCTTCTGGCATACGTTCCAGTATTGCTTCTATTACATGCGGCAGAATGCCGTGTACCGGCCGCCGATCCGTGAGGCGCATTTCCTGTCGCTGAGCGGACGGATCCTGCCCAAACGAAATCGATCATGAGCGAAAGGTGCTGATGTGAAATCGGCGCCTTTTTTTATCGACGAATGGTCAGCTGGATCTCGTTTATTGAAAGTCAGGATCCGGATAGCGTTTTTATGTATGTATTAAAGAAAGATGGATGTATTTTCAGAATATTGAAAAATGAGCGTTGGCATTGACATTGGATCCGGGAATGATTATGATATAGCTAATGACAGCGAAGAGGACATGGGTGCATCAGGTTCCGATGCAGAGAGGAAGGCGGCTGGTGAAAGCCTTCTGACAGAACGGTGTGCTTACTCCCTCGGAGTCGCCCCTGAAAGGCGGGCCGTCGCCGGCGTTAACGGAAGAGAGGGCATACGGAAGATCCGTATGAACAAAGGTGGTACCGCGCTTGACAGAACGTCCTTTGAGGTTCTGTCGTTTTTTATTGGAAAGGAAGGCATGAACATGATTGACATCAAGGAAAATGAGCAGCTCAGCAAGCTGAATCACTCCTGTGCGCACATGATGGCGCAAGCGGTGAAGCGGCTGTATCCGCAGGCAAAGTTCTGGGTCGGACCGGTCGTTTCAGAAGGATTTTACTATGACATGGATCTGGGGGATAAGAAGATCACCGATGACGATCTGCCGCTGATCGAAAAAGAGATGAAGAAGATCGCCAAGGATGGAAAGCGCATCGTCCGTGAGGAGATCTCCAAAGCGGAAGCGCTGGAGATGTTCAAGGACGATGAGTACAAGCTGGATCTGATCAGCAACCTGGAGGATGGCAGCATCACCGTCTATCGTCAGGGAGAATTCGTGGATCTCTGCCGCGGCCCGCATGTGGACACGGTGAAGCAGTGCCGCAACTTCAAGCTGCTCAAGCATTCCGGCGCATACTGGAAAGGCGATGCGAACAACAAGATGCTGCAGCGCATCTACGGCGTATGCTTCGAGACGAAGGAAGAGCTCGAGGAGCATCTGCAGCTGCTGGAAGAGGCGAAGAAGCGCGATCATAAGAAGCTGGGCCGCGAGCTCGGACTGTTCATGATGAGCGAATATGCGGCCGGCATGCCGATCTTTTTGCCGAACGGCATGATCCTGCGCAATGTGCTGGAGCAGTTCTGGTATGAGGAGCATACGAAGGAAGGCTATCAGTTCATCAAGACCCCGATCATGATGAGCAAGGAGCTGTGGGAGACCAGCGGCCATTGGGATCATTACAAGGACAACATGTATACGACGATGGTCGATGAGCGTGAATTTGCCATCAAGCCGATGAACTGTCCGGGCGCCATGCTCGTGTACAACAGCACGCTGCATTCCTATAAGGATCTGCCGCTGCGCATGGGCGAGCTGGGTCAGGTACACCGCCATGAGGCCAGCGGCGCACTGAACGGTTTGTTCCGCGTGCGCACCTTTACGCAGGATGATGCGCATCTGTTCATGCGCCCGGATCAGGTGGAAGAAGAAGTGAAGCGGCTGATCGCGTTCATCGACCGCATGTATTCGATCTTCGGCCTGACCTACGACATCGAGCTCTCGACGCGCCCGGACGATTTCATGGGCGAGATCGCGACATGGGATGCCTGCGAGAAGGCGCTGGGCGACGCCTGCGTCGCAGCCGGCAAGACATTCCGCATCAATGCGGGAGACGGCGCGTTCTACGGGCCTAAGCTGGACTTCCATATCCGTGACAGCCTGGGCCGCGTATGGCAGTGCGGAACGATCCAGATGGACATGAACCTGCCGGAGCGCTTTGACTGCACCTATGTGGACAGCGAGGGCAAGAAGGTCCGTCCGGTCATGCTGCATAGGGTCATCTATGGCTCCATCGAGCGCTTCATCGGCATCCTGATCGAGCATTACGGCGGACATTTCCCGATGTGGCTGGCGCCGAAGCAGATCGAGATCATCCCGGTGCTGGCGGAAAAGCATGGCGCGTATGCGCATGAAGTATGCGAGGCGATGAAGGCCAAGGGCATCCGCTGCAGCGTGGATGAGCGCAATGAAAAGCTCGGATACCGTGTCCGTGAGGCACAGATCGCCAAGATCCCGGCGCAGATCGTCGTGGGCGAGGGCGAGTGTGAGGAGCGCACCGTGACCATCCGCCGCAGCGGACAGAAGCAGAGCGTGACGCTGCCGCTTCAGGAAGCGATCGATGCCTTCGTGCAGGAGATCGAGGAGAAGCGCGCATGAGAAAGCTGTGGAAGATTGCCTGCGCTGCCTTGCTTACGCTGACCATGGCAGGCTGCGGCAGCGGACAAAATGAAGAAGTGAACATCCTGGCGCCGAGCGGGGCCCCGGCGCTTGGCATACTGGGCGCGTTCGGTAATGAGAATGTCGCCGATGTGGAGATCGTCAGTGGCAGCGACGTGCTGCAGAGCGAGCTGGCCAAAGCGGACGGCGAATATGATATCATCGTGGCGCCGAGCAATCTGGGCATGACCCTCGCCGCAAAGGGCGCGGATCAGTATGAGCTGGCTGCCGTCATCACCTGGGGCAACCTGTATCTCGTCGCGGAAGACGAGGATGCGCTGAATGAAGAAGGCGAGCTCGCCGCGTTTGGCGAAGCGGCTGTCCCGCAGCTCGTGCTGCAGAATGCCATCGACCTGGACAGCATCACGCCCAGCGTGACCTATTACAATGCGGTCAGCGACGCGCAGGCACAGCTGCTCAGCGGTAAGGCGGATGTGGCGCTGCTGGCGGAACCGGCCGTGAGCGCGACCATTGCCAAGGGCAAGGAAGCTGGCAAGGATCTCAAGGTCATCGCCGACTTGCAGCAGCTGTATGCGGAAAAGAACGATACCGGGGCAGACACCGGTTATCCGCAGGCGGCGATCTTCGTGAAAAAGGGAGAGATCGCACAGCTGAGCAGCGTGCTTGACGCCATCGAGACCTTCGCCAATGAGACGAGCAGCGATGAAGAAGCGCTGCGTGCACAGATCGAAGCGGCCGGCGTGGATACGCTTGGCGTGCCCAGCGCGGACATCGCGGTCAATTCATGGTCCAGACAGAACATCCGTTATGTCGACGCCCAGAGCGCGCGCGGCGATCTGGAACAGTTTGCGTCCATCTTCGGCATCGATGCCGACCTGGATGCCTTGTTGACAAAGGGGGAGTAAGATGAAAGCAGCAGTACCGTTTGAGAACGGCAGGATCTTTCAGCATTTCGGCAAGACCTCTGCATTTCTGGTCGCTGAGATCGAAGATCAGGAGGTGAAGAGCGAGCAGCTTCGTTCGACCAATGGCAGCGGACACGGCGCCTTGAGCGCATTGCTCAGCGAATGGGGCGTGGATGCCGTGATCTGCGGCGGGATCGGCCAGGGCGCCGTGAACGCGCTGAGCGAAAGAGGGATCTGCGTCGTCCGCGGTGTCGATATGGACGCGCGCATGGCCCTTGCGGCTTTTGCCAAAGGGGCGCTGAAGGATGATCCTGACGCATCCTGCCATCATCATGAGCATGAAGGCGGACATGACTGCGGTTCTCATTCCTGTGCAAAATAACCTGATCGAGCAGGCGTTTCTGACGTCTGCTTTTCTTTTGGAAAAAATCTGTAAAAAAGATTAGCAGAGGGGTTGTCAAAGTGCTAAAAATGAGTATAATAGTCAGTGTTAGCAGTTAGGTGCTAAGAGTGCTAATTCTTGAAGGAGGAATTGAAATGCTGAAACCATTACATGACAATGTAGTTTTGAAAAAAGAAGAAGAGGAAAACAAGACGGCAAGCGGAATCATTCTGACTAGCGAGAACAAGAACAAGCCGAGCATCGGCCTCGTTGAGTCGATCGGCGAAGGCGTGAAGGATGCAGGATACAAGGTAGGCGACAGAGTCGTTTATAAAGAGTATTCTGGTACGAGGATCAAGATCGATGAAGTAGAATATATCGTGATTGCCGATGAAGATATTCTGGCAGTCGCAGCGTAAAGGAGGGTATTTGACATGGCAAAGGAAGTACGTTTTTCAAAGGATGCGCGTCAGGCGATGCTCAAGGGCGTGAATACGCTGGCTGACGCAGTAAGAGTAACGCTTGGTCCGAAGGGACGCAATGTCGTGCTGGAGAAGGAATATGGTTCTCCGCTGATCACCAATGACGGCGTATCGATCGCCAAGGAGATCGAACTGGAAGACAAGTTTGAAAACATGGGCGCAAAGCTCGTCTATGAAGTCGCCAACAAGACCAATGATACGGCAGGCGATGGAACGACGACAGCGACGATCCTGGCGCAGAACATGATCGAGAATGGCCTGAAGGCTGTTGAGAAGGGCGCTAATCCGGTGCTGATGCGCGAAGGCATCGAATACGCCAGCAAGGAGATCGCTAAGCATATCCTGGAGAAGTCCCGCAAGGTGGAGACGAGCAACGATATCGCTTCTGTCGCTACGATTTCTTCCGGCAGCAGCGAGGTCGGCCAGATCATCGCAGAAGCGATGGAAAAGGTCGGACGCGACGGCGTCATCAGCGTGGATACGTCCAATGGATTTGAGACCGAACTGGAGATCAGCGAAGGTCTGCAGTACGACAAGGGATATGTTTCTCCTTATATGGTGAGCGACCGCGAGAAGATGCAGGTCGATATGGAGAATGCCCTGGTGCTGGTCACCGATCAGAAGATCAGCAACATTCAGGAGATCCTGCCGCTGCTGGAGCAGGTCCTGCAGTCCAATAAGCCGCTGCTGCTGGTTGCGGAGGACTTTGAAAACGAAGTCATCTCCACGCTGGTGGTCAACAAGCTGCGCGGAACATTCAATGTCGTTGCGACCAAGGCGCCTGGCTTTGGCGACAACCAGAAGGAACTGCTGCAGGACATCGCTGTGCTGTGCGGAGCGAAGTTCTTCTCTAAGGACCTCAACATGGAGCTGAAAGATGCGACGATGGCTGATCTGGGACAGGTCAAGAAGCTGACGGTCACCAAGGACAACACGACGATGATCGGCGGTGCCGGAGACAAGGCAGCCGTGGAAGCACGCAGCGCGGAAATTGCCGCACAGATCGAAAACAGCACCAGCGACTATGACAAGAAGCGTCTGGCTGAGCGTCTGGGCAAGCTGAACAACGGTGTGGCCGTGATCAAGGTCGGCGCAACGACGGAAAGCGAGCTGAAGGAAAAGAAGCTGCGCATCGAGGACGCCCTGAATGCGACGCGTGCCGCAGTCAGCGAAGGCATCGTCATCGGCGGCGGCGCTGCGCTGGTAGAGGCGTACACGGCGCTGAAGGATGAGCTGAAGTCTGATGTGGTCGATGTGCAGAAGGGAATCAAGATCGTATTTGACGCTCTGCTGGCACCGATCGCGCAGATCGCAGAAAATGCCGGATATAACGCAGAAGAGATCGTCGAAGCGCAGAAGAAGGCTGATGAAAACCATGGTTTCGATGCCAAGAACGGCGAGTGGGTCGACATGTTCGAGAAGGGCATCATCGATCCGACCAAGGTTACGCGCAGCGCGCTGCTGAATTCCGCAAGCATCTCCGCTCTGTTCATTACGACAGAAGCCGGTGTGGCTGCGATCAAGGAGAAAGAACCGGCACCGATGCCGCAGGCTCCGATGTATTAATCGACAATGACCCGGGACAACCGGGTCTTTTTATGTTATCCTGTAAAAAGGGGAGGGATGACGATGAAGAACATTTACATTTCGGCCGATATCGAAGGCATCTGGGGCAATGTCAACGGCGCGTATACCATGCCTGGCGTCCCAGAATATGAACAGTACCGCCGGCGGATGATCGATGAGGTCAACATTGCGGCGAAGGCGCTGTTCAAGCATGGCGCGCAGACGATCCTCGTCAATGACGGACATGGCAATATGGACAATCTGCTTCCGGAAGAGCTGGATCCGCGGGTCAGGCTCGTCTGCAGCCACGGTGCGTTCAAGGCGTATGGCATGATGGAAGGCATCAGCGCTGATATGGACGGCGTATGCCTGATCGGCTATCACTGCCGCAGCAATACGCCGGGCATCATGGCGCATACCATGTGGGGCGCCATGATCCGAAAGATCACCCTGAACGGAGAGGAGATCGGCGAGAGCGGGCTCAACGCGCATCTGGCATGGCATCATGGCGTTCCGATCATCCTGGCCAGCGGGGATTCCCTGCTCAAAAAGCAGCTGTCGGATGAGCTGCGGGGCAGCGTGCATTATGTGCAGACCAAGGAGGCCATCGATTCCTCCACGGCCATCTGCTGTTCGCATGACGAGCTCATGCGGCAGTATGATGAGCAGGCAAGGCTGGCGCTGAACGATCAGTATGCGATCTACCCGGAAGACCGCTATGTCATGGACATCACGTTCCATCGGGAAAGGAACGCCGACTTTGTCTCGAGGATGCCCCAGACCATGCGCGTCGATCCATGCACCATCCGCATCGAAGGCAGCGATTATGCCAAGGTATATGCGCTCATGCGCTTCATCATCAAGATCTGCAACGCGTTTGCGTGACGGCTGACGCAGGCAGACAGAAAAAGACCGCGGCGAGCAAGTGTCCTTGCAGACCGCGGTCTTCTGTGTGTTCAGTGGATCTTAGTTGAAGTAACGATCGAGCAGGCCCTTGAACGCCTTGCCGTGACGTGCTTCATCACGTGCCATTTCGTGCACGGTATCATGGATGGCATCCAGGTTTGCTTCCTTAGCGCGCTTAGCCAGGTCTACCTTGCCGGCCGTAGCGCCGTTTTCAGCCTCTACGCGCATCTCCAGGTTCTTCTTGGTGGAAGGCGTAACGACCTCACCCAGCAGTTCAGCGAACTTGGCAGCGTGCTCAGCTTCTTCCCAAGCAGCCTTCTCATAGTACAGACCGATTTCCGGATAACCTTCACGATGTGCAACGCGGGCCATTGCCAGATACATGCCGACTTCAGAGCATTCGCCTTCGAAATTGGCGCGCAGGTCCTTGATGATGTCTTCGCTTACGCCCTTGGCTACGCCTACTTCATGTTCTGCAGCCCAGGTCATCTCGCCTTCTTCTACTTTCTTGAACTTGTCAGCGCCGACACCGCAGACCGGACACTTTTCCGGAGCAGCATCGCCTTCGTATACGTATCCGCATACAGTACAAACAAATTTAGCCATGTTGAATATCCTCCTTTATCCTCAACACCCTTACTATACGCGATACAGGTAAAAATTTCCAGCGCTTTGCCCGGAAAAAACGATTCTTTTTTACTGTGCCGGCTGAAAGCTGGATGAAATCTTCTGCCGGCCGTGACATCGCCATGCGCTTCTGCTAAAATGGTTTCGGCAGGTGATAAGATGAAGGAAATCATGATCGCGACGAGCAACGCGCACAAGGTGGAGGAGTTTCGGGAAATGCTGGAACCGCTGGGCATTCAGGTGCGCAGCCTGCTCGACCTGGAGGAAAAAGTGGAGATCGAAGAAACCGGAACGACGTTTGCGGAAAATGCGATGATCAAGGCGCTGAGCGTCCATGAACGGCTGGGGATCCCGGTCATCTCGGATGATTCCGGGCTGGAGGTGGATGCGATGGACAAAGCGCCGGGCGTATATTCAGCGCGGTTTTTGGGCTATGATACGCCTTATGAGGAAAAGAATCAGTACATCATGGATCAGGTGAAGGGCAAGACGAGGACGGCGCGCTATGTCTGCGCCATCGCGTATGTGGAAGAAGACGGCGCCGGGCATGTGTTCACCGGCGTGGTGGAAGGAGAGATCGCGGATCATGCGCGCGGCGAAAAGGGATTCGGTTATGATCCGATCTTCTATTATCCGCCCTATGGCGCGACGCTCGCTGAAGTGAGCGAGGAGAAGAAGAATGCGATATCGCACCGCGGACGCGCACTGGCGCAGCTGATCGCTTATATGAAAGAGGCAGAGCGATGATCCACGTCGTGTTGTATGAGCCGGAGATCCCACAGAACACTGGCAACATCATGCGCACATGCATGGCGTTCGGCTGCCGTCTGCACTTGATCGAACCGCTGGGGTTCTATCTGGATGAAAGCCATCTGCGCCGGGCCGGCATGGATTATGTGAAGGAGCTGGAGTATGAGGTGCACAGCGATTGGGACAGCTTTCTGGCTGCGCATGGCAAGGGTGAGCTGTTCTTTCTTACGCGTTATGGCCATCAGACACCGGACGCATTCGATTATGCGGCATGCGCGCGAGACATCTATCTGGTATTCGGCAAGGAAAGCACCGGCATCCCGCTGCCGCTGCTTCGCGCCCATGCCTCGCGCTGCATCCGGCTGCCGATGATGGCATCCGCGCGCAGCCTGAACCTCAGCAATACCGTGGCCATCGCGGTCTATGAGGTGCTGCGGCAGCTGGATTACCCGCAGCTTTCGCGCGAGGAAGTGATCAAAGGAAAGGACTGGCTGGATCGTGGCTGATTATATTGACAGTTTTGTGGATACGCGGGAAAAGCGCAGCCTGCTCATGCGGCTGCTGTGCTGGTTTGGCTGGATGATCGTGTGCGCGCTTGCGCTCTATACCGCAAGCCGGCTGATCATGGTCAATGATTACGCCGGCCTGTTCGGTCTGCTGGATGATGAGCGCATGTCCTGGTTCGCCATCTCCAGGATGGTGCTGCAGGCGATGTCGATCGCGCAGGGCACCTGGTGGGACTATCTGAGCGCGGCGCTTTCTGCGCTCAGCCTGTGGGAATGGGCGCTGCTTTTGCTCAGCCTGTTCTTCGCTTATGGCAGCCGGCGCATCTGGAAATATGCCGCGATGACCTTCGTGCAGCTGCTGTATTTCCTGGCGGTCGGCGTCCTGTTTCTGCTGGCGCTTCGCTCGAGCTCGCTGCAGGAGGTCATCGTCGTGCTGCGCATGATCGGCATGCTCAGCGCCGTGGTCTACCTCGTCCTTTGGCTCGTGGTGCTCTTGCAGTGCATGGGGACGCTTCAGCGGTACCGGCGCGCGCTGCTCGTGCATCCCATCGAGGTCAGCGGCGGGGAAGACGGGGAAGATCAGGTGTGATCTCGCCGGATTCCATCCTGGCAAGCAAGGCCATATATCGGCGGTAGGCGGCATCTGCCGCTTTTTTGTTCATCGGGATCACCTCATGTTCAATGTGTGCCTGATCATGTGAAATATGCGCTTGGATGGTATGAAAATCATGGATGAGGGAACAGTGAAAGCAGGGGAATGATCATTTCATGCAGAAATCACACCAAATCACATAGTCTTTTGGATATCCTGATAAACAAAGGGTTTTCGAAGATCCTGAACATGCATTTTTTTCGGCTTTAAAACTTACGAATTTGCAAGATTTCCAAGGCTGTGCTAAAGTATTGGCGATGATAACGAGGTGATTCAATGAATTTTTTAGAAAGACACGGCAAGAAGATTGCATTGGCACTCTGCTTTGCGACGTGTGTTCCTGTCATTTCCACCGTTTATGCGTATGAAGCACAGCCGGGATGGCATGGCGAAGGCGCAGACCGTTATTATGTCCTGGAATCCACCAGGGAACAGGCAGTCGGATGGCTGCATCTGGATGATGGAACGTATTATTTTGATGACAACGGGGAAATGGTGTTCGGCTGGCAGGAGATCGACAGCTTCCGTTACTATTTCGGAAAGGATGGACGAATGGCAAGCGGCGAACAGACGATCGACGATGTTACATATTGCTTTCAGGAAGATGGCAGGCTGCTGAGCGGCTGGAACAGCGACTACCTGTATGACGAGCAAGGCTTTGCGATCACCGCGCAGTATGTGGAGATCGATGAGGGCAGATATGTCTATGTCGATGACGAGGGCCGCAAGGTGACCGGCTGGCAGACCATCAACGGCAGAAAGCATTATTTTGATGAAGACGGCATCATGCTTACCGGCACCATCGAGGTGGATGGAGAGCGCTATGAGCTGGATGAATACGGCGTCCTGTATACCGGATGGACTTATGATGCGCAGGACAATGCCTATTATCACGACCGGTATGGAAAGCTGCTGAAGGATACCGAAAAAGAGATCGACGGCATCGTGTATGTGTTTGACGAAGAGGGCATCGCGAAGGAGAAAGCCATCGTAGAGGCAGAGAAGAAGGCCGAGGAAGAGAAGAAGAGACAGGAAGAAGAGGCACAGCGCCGTGAGGAAGAAGCGGCAGAGGCAGCGTCCGGCTCTGATGTTCATTATGATGTGAACGGCAATGGGATCGCGGAGGCAGCGCTGGCGCAGCTTGGCCGTACGCAGGACTGCACGATGCTGGTGACCAACGCATTGGCCGCCAATGGCATTTATTATCATGGCTGGCCGGCCGGCTATCTCTCTTTGGGCACAGTGACCGACGACCCGCAGCCGGGCGATCTGATCTATTATGCCGACGGCGGCATGGGCATGGCCCACATCGCCGTATATATCGGCAACGGACAGGCCGTGCATGGCGGATTCAACGGCAGCGAGACCGTGGTGGCAAGCGCTTATCTCGGTTCCGGACCGGTATTCATTCATATTTCGTGAGATCAGCCTGTGCATGTGCACGGGCTTTTTTAAGGAGGGAAGATCATGGATCTGAATCGGGCAAGCCGTTACTTGTCCTATCTGCTGCGCCATCATCCGGAGGCGGCCGGCATCACGCTGGATGCGCATGGCTGGGCGGATGTCGATCAGCTGCTGGCGGGGATGAAGAAGCACAGGATCACCAGGGCGCAGCTGGAGGAGATCGTGGCGGCCGATCAGAAGCAGCGCTATGCGTTCGATGAACGCAGGACGAAGATCCGCGCGAACCAAGGGCATTCCATCGCGGTGGATGTAGAGCTGCGCGAAGGTGAGCCGCCGGCGCGCCTGTGGCATGGCAGCGCGAAGCGCTTCGCCGCATCTATCGCCGCACAGGGTTTGCGGCCGATGAACCGCCTGTATGTCCATCTGTCGACGGATGTGCAGACCGCGCGCAAGGTAGGTGCGCGACATGGCGAACCCATCGTTTATGAGATCGACTGTGCCGCGATGCGCCGGGACGCGTATGTCTTCTACCTTTCGCAAAATGGGGTATGGCTGATCAAGCAGGTGCCTTACCGCTATATGAAAGAGGTGCAGGAGCGCTGATCGGTATAAAAAAAGAGCGGATTGTGTTAGACTATAACATGCATGAAGATAAAACATTGGAGGTAGGTATATGGAACTCACACAGGGTGTCAAATTCAGGGTATTGCCGAGCGTCAAGTTCAAGGACATCGGCATCTATATTCGCTTCATCCACCCGCTGACGCCGCAGTTTGCGACAAAGTGCTCGCTGATGGCGCTGATGATGACGGACCGCTGCGAGGCTTATCCCACCAAGCAGGCGATGAGCCGCCGCAGCGATGAGCTGTACGGTCTCTCGCTGGGCACGCAGACGGTGGGCTATGGCGCCGCGCAGGTGATGGAGATGCGCGCACGCATGATCCATCCGCGCTTTGCTCACAGCGCGTCTTTTCTGGAAGAGGGCATCCGTTTTCTGTGCGAGCTGATCTTCGCCCCGCTGTTCAGCGAGGAAAATCTGGAAGAGGCGAAACGTGTGCTGCGCATGAAGATCGAGCGCATGCAGGATGACGCCGCACAGTATGTGATCCACCGCGGGCTGAAGGAAGCCGGGAAAGGGCATCCGCTCGCGGTCTCTTCGCTGGGCGAGATCGAAGAGCTGGAAGGGCTGACGTTGGAAGACATGAGGCAGACGCATCAGGCGCTGCTCGAGCGCAGCGGGATCGAGATCCTCGTTTGCGGTAATCTGCAGGAAGCGCAGGTCGGCCCGCTGTTCCGACAGTATTTTTCCTTTGTCCCGCGCGAGGCGGCGGCAGATACGCATTATGTCGTGACGGGCGAGGGACAGCCTGAGACGCTGCTGGAGGAGCGCGACATTCCGCAAACGAGCATCATGGTCCTCTATTACACGCATACGGATGTGCTGGACCCTGATTATTACGCGCTGCGCGTGATGAATGCCATGCTCGGTCAATATTCGACCAGCCTGCTGTTTCAGAACGTGCGTGAGAAAAACAGCCTTTGCTATTCCATCTATTCCAACCTGATCTCTTTCGACGGTGCGCTGGGCATCATGACCGGCGTGGATCCTCAGCATGTGGACAAGGCGCTGGCGCTGATCGAGGAACAGGTGGAAAAGCTGCGGCAGGGCGATTTTGACGATGAGCTGCTCACGGTGAGCCAGACGATGATCCGCAGTTCCTTGAAAGCCGGGGACGATGTGATGAACTCCATCGTCGCGCTGCAATATCAGAATGATCTGCTGGGCCGGGACTACACGAGCGATACCATCATCTCGCTGGTGGATCAGGTCAGCAGGGAAGATGTCATCGCCATGGCGCGCAGGCTGGAGCACAGGCTCACCTGCATCGTAGGCAGAAAGGAGGATGCGGATGAAGACGATCAGAAATGAGCGGTATCAGGAAAGCTATGATGTGGAGACGCTGGACAATGGGCTGCGTGTGGTGATCTGGCATAAGCCGGGCTATGCGCGTTCGCTGTTCATGATGGCGACGCCGCTGGGGGCGATGGATATCTGCCAGGTGGACGAGCACGGCACACAGTGTGTGTATCCGGCAGGCATCGCGCATTTCCTCGAGCATAAGATGTTTGAGAAAAAGGACAGGGATGTCATGGATGATTTCTCCCGGATGGGCGCCAGCGTGAATGCCTTCACCTCTTATGGAGAGACCGCATATTATTTTTCGACGAGCGAAGACGTCCGCGAACCGCTGAACCTGCTGCTGGACTTTGTCCAGGATCTGGACATCAGCGATGCTTCCGTAGAGAAAGAAAAGGGCATCATCGTCTCTGAGCTGAACATGTATCTGCAGATGAGCGATAACCGCTTGCTCATGGAGACGTATAAGTCATTGTTTCATGAACATCCGCTGAAATATGACATCGGCGGGGATGAGGAAAGCGTGCGTTCCATCACCCGGACACAGCTGGAGGAGTGCTATGCGCGCAATTATCATCCTTCCCGGATGATGCTGGTGGCGGTAAGCGGCAGGGATCCTGAGGAGATCATGGCGATCATCAAGGAGAATCAGCGCCGCAAGACGTTCTCGCCGCGGCAGAACTGGCGCCGGAAACCGCTGCGTGAGCCGGATGAGGTGGTCCGTGCGCATCATGCGTTCGAGATGGAGATCACGACGCCTAAGATCGCGGTCGCTTATAAGCTGAAGCCGGTCTCGGATGTCCATGCGCGCATGCGGCAGGAGTGGTGCCTGCGCCTGGCGCAGGACCTCTGGTTTTCTTCCATGAACGAGGATTATCAGAAGTGGCTCGACGAAGGCGTCATCTCGGATTTCGTGGGCGCCGATGCGGACCTGGGAGAAGATTATGGGGTGCTGCTGTTTTACACGGAGAGCGAAAAGACGCCGCAGTTTGAGTCGCTGATCGATGAGCTGATCCGCCGCATGCAAGAGGAGCCTGTGTACGCGCGTCAGCTGGATCAGCTGAAGCACCGCTATTACGGACAGTCGGTCCGCACGCTCAACAGCTTCGATGACATTGCCATCGGCTATATCCGCAGCGCGTTCGCGGGCTATGATTACCTGGAGGCGATGGATGTGATCGAGACGATCACGCCGCAGGAGGTGAGCGAGGCATGCCGCTGCATCGTGCCGCAGCGCAAGGCCGTGGTCATCGTCAATCCGAAAAAAAAGTAGCTATTTGAAAAAAACTGTCGAATTTCGGCAGTTTTTTGCTGTTTTTCTGGAAAATAGCGATCCTGAGCGCCAAATGGCGCTTTTGATGCGTTTGGCGGGAACGTGGTAACATGTTGCCCGAAGGCGGGGTGATACTGATGAGAACATTCTCATACCGGAGGGAGGGATAACGCATGAATGTGATCGTTCTGGTCGGGCAGGTCATCGAGCTGCCCTATCTGCGAGAGACGCCGTCGGGCTATCAGTGCGCGACGATGGTGCTGAAGGTCGACAGGCCTTTTGCCAACAGTGACGGAGTCTATGAAGCGGATGAGATCGCCGTGACGCTGTGGAAGGGCATCGCGCAGACGACCTGCGAGGTGTGCGCGCTTCACGATGTGGTGGCGGTCAAGGGCAGGCTGACGACACGTACCCATAACAAAGATGGCGTGATCTATCGCAACTATGAGGTGGTGGCTGAAAAAGTTTCCTTCATCAAGAAGGAAAACTGAGGCTGCCGCCTCTTTCCTGTATGAAACCGCCGGACGTGTCCATACTGTAACTGACAGGAGGTTGATCGGATGAACTGGCTGAAGATGACGGCGGCAGCGTGCGCGCTGTTTCTAGTGAGCGGCTGCGGGGCGCAGCAGGCCGTGGATGAAGCGAAGAACGATGCGGAAAAGGCCGCAGATGAAGTGAAGAACGGCGCTGAAAATGCGGCGGAGGATATCGGCAGGAGTGCAGAGAAAGCGAAAGAGCATGGGGAGAAGACGCTGGATGACATGATGCAATACCTTCGCGATCAAGGCATCGCGGTAGAAGATGAACAGACGCTGGATGCCATCGAGTTTGCCGCCTATGACGGACGCAGCTTTTCAGTAGATGGGACGCAGATGTATCTGTATCGCATCGACACCAACGATGAGACGATGCAGAAGGTGATCGCGCAGCTGAAGCAGGATGGCAGCGTGAAGGTGGAGAAGGATGGAGAGACACTTTCTTACAGCGGAACCTTGTTTGAAGACTATCTGCTGCTGCATGATCCAGGCGCAGATGTCCATGTCTTTGTGGAGACGATGAATCATTACAGCGGCGGCGGCGTGACCAGCAATGCAATGCGCGAGTCTTCTACGACAGAGTGAAGGATGTTTGGCATCCTTCTTTTTGTTTGCCACAGCGAAAGATCTGTGGTATTTTTATTGTGACATAAATGGTGTCACAATAAAGGAGGGACTGATGAACCGGACTGCTCTGTGCATCCGCATGCTGGCGCTGCTGAAGGTGCGCGGCCGGATGCGTATCGATGAAATCGCGGAAGCGCTGGAGACCAATCCGCGCAATGTGCGGGAATTCCGCAAGGAGCTGGAGATCGCTGGTTATCCGATCATACAGACGACTGGCCGCTATGGCGGATACCAGCTGGATGCGTCTGCGCTTCTGCCTGCGCCGGCGCTGGATGCTCAGGAGGAGGACGCGCTTCAAGAAGCCTGCCGCTATCTGCGCTCACATACGGACTTTATCGCGGGGGAGGCATTTGAGCGCGCGATGGGCAAGATCTTGATCTCTCATCCTTCCCGGGGACGAAGCGACAGCGTTTACCTGCAAGCGCACATGCCGGGGATCAGCGAGCAGGAACAGCGCTATGTGAACCGCTGCATCGAGGCCATCCGCGACTGCCGCAGCGTGATGCTGACGTATCGCACGCTCAGTGCCGCAAAGGCATATACGATCGAGATCCATCCTTATGAGCTGCTGTTCTTTCAGGGCGCGTGCTATTGCCTGGCTTATTCGATGAAGGCGCATGATTTCCGCTCTTTCCGCTTCAGCGAACAGCGGATGTATGACTTCCGGCTGAGCGATCGGCGCTTCGTGCGTGATCCGGATTTTGCGGTGGACCGCTATGTCGGGCGCACCGGTCTGATCCGCGGCGATTTCATCCATGCTCGCTTTGAGGTGCGGCATGAACAGGCGCGCCGGGTGGCAGAGCGCAGCGTAGGCATTTCCTCGAAGATGCGCTGGATCGATGAGGAGACATTAGCGGTCGACGCCTGGATCGAGACCGAGTATGCGCTGTTCGATCTGCTGCTTCGCCTGGGGCCGGACGCGGTGCTGAAGTCGCCTTCTCATCTGGTGCAGCGCATGAAGACACAGATCGAGGAGATGCTGAAGCGATATGAAGAAGAGGGGGATGTGCATGATCCATCTGAGCGATATCCGGAAATATGAGAAATGCGAGGCGCTGCTGTGGCAGAGCAAGCATGACCCGCAGCCGTATTTCCCTTTTCTGCATCCTTCGCTCTCCATGAGCGAGCTGTGCAAGATCTATTTTGATCTGCAGACATGCTTCGAAGGGCATGCCGGGGATGATCCCGCGCTGGCGATGCAGGCGCTGCAGGATGCGCCCGCATTGGTCAATGCCCGCTTTGCGGCGCAGGGCGTGCGGGTGAAGATCCCGCTGATGATCCGCGGACAGAGCGGATTTTTGGTGTATTTTGCTTATCGCAGCTGTTTCCCGCGCGAAAGCGAGGCGCAGATGATCGCAGATCATCTCAGTGTGCTGCAGGCGTTGGATATCTCGGTGGAGGATGTCCGCGTGATCTGCCTGGATCCGGCGTATGTCAGAGGGCGTGAGCTGGATATCAAGGCCATGCTCGTGGAAGAAGACCACCTGTTCAATGTCCGCGGCCATCCGCAGCATTCGATCCGTGAGCTGTGCACACCGCTGCAGCGCGATCTGCGTGAGCTGGCTGGATCATGTGAGCGCTGTCTGATGCAGCCGCAGCGTCCTCATCCCGCGCGCAGCGCGGTCTGCACCAGGGGACGGCGCTGCGCATATTTTGATTCCTGCTTCGCGCCGCCGCAGGAAGACTCCATCTTGTATCTGCAGCAATCCGCGCACAAGCTCGATATGTATCAAGAGGGCATCGTCAGGCTGGCGGATGCGGACCTGGAGCGGGTGGAAGGGCTGCGCTTTCAGTTTGCGCAGATCATGGCGGCCCGCAACGGCGGTCTGTTTGCCGATCGGCTGGCGCTGCGGCAGTGGATGGACGAGTGCATCCGCTATCCGCTGACCTATCTTGATTTCGAATGGGACACATATGCCATCCCGCCTTATGCAGGCATGAAGCCGTTTGATGTGCTCTGTTTCCAGTTCAGCATGGATGTCGAGCATGAAGAGGGCGCGGCGCTTGTCCATCATGAGTTTTTGGACAAGGGAGACTGCCGCGAGGCGTTCATCTGCGCGCTGCTGAAGCAGATCCCGCAGGAGGGGACCATCCTCGTCTTTAACATGGAGGGGGCGGAAAAGCTGCGGCTGCGGCAGCTGGCCCGTCAGTTTCCCCAGCATGCTGAAGCGCTGGAATCGCTCTGTGCGCGGATGGTGGATCTGTCGCTGCCTTTTGCCAGCGGCGCGCTGCATCATATCAAGATGAAGGGCATGTACTCGCTCAAGGTGCTGACCGAGATCTTCGCGCAGCGCTCTTATCATGATCTGGACATCTCGGCAGGCATGGAGGCGGTCAGGGCACACCGTCTTCTGGAGGAAGGCACAGGGGATGAAGCGCAGATCAGAAAGCAGCTGCTGGCCTACTGCGGCATGGATACTTATGCGGAATATCTGCTGTATCATGCGATGAAGAAGATCGTCGATGAAGAGGAAGCATGAGAAAAGGGTCGAACACTCCGATGCCGGGCATCGGAAAGGTGCGGCCCTTTTCGTCAATCAATAGAACAGTTCGTCATAGACTGTGTTGATGAGCTCCCATGTCTGCTGGCCGATGATGCCATCTGCCGTGATGCCCATCATTTCTTGGAAGGCCCTGACGGCGGCAGCGGTGTTGCTGCCGTAAATGCCGTCTGCTGCGATGACCGGGATAGATGGGTAGTAGATGGAGATCTCACGCAGGCGGTTCTGCATGAAGCGCACGGCTTCCCCGCGCGATCCGATCTGAAGCAGCGTGCCCGGATAAGGCGGCATGTCCTCTCCCGGCTCTTCGCCCTGGTCGATCTGCGTGCTTACGGTGAAGATGCGCTCCCATGTCTGCGGTCCGACGATGCCGTCCGCATTCAGGCCGAACTGGCGCTGGAAGGCCCGGACAGCGGCCGTGGTGGCACTGCCGTAAATGCCGTCTTCGACGATGACCGGGATGGAAGGGTACTGCTGAGAGACGTTGTTGAGCGCCTGCTGCACGCGCAGCACCTCATCGCCCGAACTGCCTTGCTGAAGCAGGAAGCCGGGGTATTCGGGAATGCCCTCGTCAGGGACGATCTTGTCTGCCAGCGTCTCATATACGGCATAGATGCGGTCCCAGGTCGCGCGCCCCACTTGTCCATCCTGGATCAGGCCGAATGTCTGCTGGAAGCTGAGCACGGCTTTTTCCAGACCGGGCCCGAAACGGCCGTCGATGTCGACGTCGGGGATCTGCGGATAGAAGACGGCGATGGAGCTCAGGTAATACTGAAGCAGCTGGACCTCTGGTCCCTTGCTGCCTTCCTGCAGCACCGTGCCCGGCCATTCGCCGCTGTAAAGGTCCTCGATGCGTCCGATCGACTGCAGCTCGGCGAGCTTGCGCACGGCGGCGTAGATATAGCTGACCTTATACCAGGTAGCTTTTCCCACTCGGCCGTCCACCGTGAGGTTGAACTGCTGCTGGAAGACGCGTACGGCTTCTTCGGTCTGCGGCCCGAACACGCCGTCCACCGGCAGGATGATCGGGATGGCTGGATAATTCACGGCGATCGCGTTGAGATACTCCTGCAGCTCGCGGACCTCCTGGCCGTTTGAGCCAAGCGACAGCACGCCCGGATAAGAAGCGGTGATGTCCTGGATGTTGTTGCTTTCTCTGATCTCGATGTCGTTTCCGTAATAATAGCGCAGGATCTGCAATGCCGTGTAGCCCTGGTTGGCCAGCGTAAGCGTGCCCCACTGCTTCATGCCTGGACAGTCCGCGATCTTGCCATCGCAGTATTCTGCGTAATAAGGCTCCTGATAGTTCCTTTTCTGGATATACTGATTGAACACCTCATCAACGATCTCGGCCACCGAGGAATAGATGTTGCGGTCCTTGACGAATGCCTGGTCGAAGGCCGTGGAATTGGTGATGTCAAAATCATAGCCTTGGCTCGGATACCATTCAGTATAGACGCGGTTGAGGGCCAAAGAGGCCTGTGCCCAGATGTTGGCCTTGAGCGCTTCATAAGGCCAGGTCGGATAGATCTCTGAGCTGGCGACATTCTTCAGGTAATACAGGAAGGGCACGGTGACGTTCTCTGCGTTGCTCTGCGGCCGGCCCAGGTGCACGGTGATGAACGTCGGGATCACGATCTGCGAGAGGATCCGGCCGTTGTTGTGCGGCGTCTGTCCCTGGTTGTTCCCGCCGTAGTTGGTCAGCAGATGATGGTCGGGGATGTTGCTGATGTCCCTGCCTTCGAATACTTGCCGCCGCGTGGGAATCGGATGAACGGGCAGGTAAGAGGATTCTTCCGCAAACACCTGCACATTCTGGATCTCCATGACTTCAAATCCGCTCGCGCGCATCTCCACGCTGTAGGTCTCATATGGACGCACATCGCTCTCTTCGTCGAGGGAAAGCGCGATGTCCGGCGCATAGAGCGGGATGGAGGGCGTCTTGCCCTCTTCATCGCTGATATAGAAGTTCTCATAGACGATCTCTCCCTGATTCACCTTGTAGATCCGGATGAGCGCATTGCTCAGGGCATATGCCTCATCGGCGATCGATACTTCGATCTGAAGATAACCGGTAGCGATGGTCTCACCTCCTGCCTTATGTTATGAGGCGGGGAAGGAGGGAAAAGGGGGAGCGCCTAAGCGGCGGGCGCATAAAGCGCATTTTGCGCAAAATATGATATAATGAGGGAAACGGCTAGGGAGGTAATGTTATGCCAAATATCATCACACATACCATTTTCGCACAGGAGGTCGCGCAGAAGGAGAAGGACCGTGACATCGCCGCGCTGATGGAGCGGGGAGAGCATCTGTATGTCATCGGCGCCAATGGACCGGATTTTCTGTTTTTTTCTCATGCCAAGCCATGGGAAGCATATAAGTCGCATAAACTGAATCATCTTGGCTCAGCGATGCATGCGGAGGGCATCAATGCCTTTTACGCAGAGGCCGTCCGCTGTGTGCGCCGGCAGACGCACACGGATGTGCGCAAGGATATGTGCGCCTATCTGTTCGGCCATCTGTGCCACTGGGCGCTGGATATGGTGACGCATCCGTATATCTTCTATCGGACCGGGGACTGCAAAGGAAAGAGCGCTGGTTATCATCACCGTATGGAATCGACGATCGACGCGATCATGCTCAGGCGCATGCGTGATGAGGATATCACTCAGTGGCGCAGCTATGAGCTGTGCACGTTCGATGAGGACATGCTCAAGGCGATCGCCCGCATCTATGTGCCCTGCGCCAAGGCGGTCTATGGCGTGGACGTCAAGGTGCATGAGCTGCGCGAGACGCTGGAGTCATGGCATGATGTGCAGAAGCTGCTCTATGATCCCAGCGGACGCCGCTATCGCCTGCTGCAGGGGGCAGAGAAGCTGATCGGCGCAAAATGGCGCATCTCCGGCAATGTCGTGCCGGCCAGCGCTGATCCCCGCTATGATGTCATGAACGATGAACGGCGGTTCTGGGTGCATCCCTGCGATGATCAGATCGTGAGCAATGCCACCTTCATGGATCTGTTCACGGAGGCCCAGGATGTCGCGGTGCAGGTCATCGAAGCCGCATGGCGCTGCATCGATGAGGGCGCGGACATCTGCATGCTGACGGACATCCTGAATGACCGCGCATATGATACAGGGATGGGCAAGGGCGCAGAGATGCGTCACTTTGACATCATCTATGAGGAGGAAACGGATGAAACTGTTTGATCTGCATGCAGATCTCGGCTATGCGGTATGGCAGAAACATGAGGCAGGATACACGGATATCCTGTCTTCCTTTTACACGGATGCGCTGCGCAAGGGAGGGATCAAGGCCGTCTTCATGGCATGCTGGTTCGACGGCACACAGGATTTTGATCAGATGTGCGCCATGATCCATGCGCTGAAGGCGGACATTGCCCGCAGTGATGATGTGCGGCTGGTCATGGACGCTTCTTTGATCGACTGGAGCGATGACAAGATCTATGCCATGCTCAGCGTAGAGGGCATGTGCGGCATCGACCGTGATCCGGAAGCGCGCATCGACTGGCTGTACGCGCAGGGCGTGCGCATGGGCGCTTTATGCTGGAATGAGGAAAATGCGCTGGCCGCCGGATGGCGCAGCAGCCGGGGGCTTACGCCGCTGGGCATCCGCGCCGTGCGCCATATGGAACGGATCGGCATGCGCATCGATGTCTCCCATGCGGGGGAGCAGACGTTCTGGGATATCGCGAAACAGACAAAGGGCGTGCTGGTCGCTTCGCATTCCAACGCAGCCGCGCTTTGTCCGCATCCGCGCAATCTGCGCGATGAGCAGATCAGGCTGATCGCCAGCCGCGGCGGGCTCATCGGTGCAGCGGCCGTCGGCGCGTTCGTCGATGAGCGGGAAGAATGCCGGGACTTTGCGCATTTCACCCGGCATATCGATCATCTGTGCCAGGTGGCCGGCGAAGCGCATGTCGGGTTCGGGTTTGATTTCGAACGCTATTATGCAGGCAGCGGCGATGGGGTGCGCGGGCTTGGCGCACCGGAGGAAGCCGGCGCGCTGATCCGCTGGCTGAAGGAACAGGGCGCCGATAAAAAAACGGCATCTGAAAATGCCGTGAGAATCTTTTCATTTTGATGAAATCCCTTACAGAAATATTCTATCATAGATCGGATGAAATTCCTAGACTGTATTTTCAGATGAGGCAGGTTATAATAAAGGTAGAAACGAGGAGGGATTTTATGAAAGTCCAAATTTATGGTAAGAACATTACCGTGACTCCGGCAATCGCCGAAAAAATCGAAAAAAAACTTAATATGCTGAATAAGTACTTCATCATCGAAGAGGATGATACGGCCAACGTTGTTGTCCGCGTCTATCCGACAAAGCAGAAGATCGAGGTAACCATTCCGACAAAATATGCCGTCCTGCGCGCAGAGGTGGTGCATGATGATCTCTATGCCGCCATCGATCTGGCCGTCGATAAGCTGGAGGATCAGATCCGCCGGCAGAAGACGCGCCTGACGCGCAAGAACAAGACGAAGCTGGCTGAAGCGTTCGTCGATCATGAACTGCTGGGAGACGAGTATGATGAGAGCGATGACGAAGTGGTCCGCACCAAGACCATCGATCCGGATCTGATGGATCTCGATGAAGCGATCATGCGCATGGAAATGCTGGGACACAGCTTCTTCATCTACCGCGATGATGAGACGCGTGAGATCGCCGTCGTATATAAGCGAAATGACGGAGGATACGGTCTGATCGAAACAGAATGATGTATACCAAGCGTTCGCCTGTTGGCGGGTGCTCGTAAAACAGTTAAACCAAAAATTTAACTATTTTACGGCATCTGTCAGACGGGGTTGGCTAAACAAAGTTAGCGATACTTGGTTTGATAACCGAGTATCGCTTCTTTTTTTACCCGTAAAAAGTTTTTGTGGAGGTACATATGATGCAGGAACTGAACTATATCCGTTGCGGCGATTACTATATTCCCGACATTCGCTTACCGGAGGAAAACAGATCAATTGGTCGTTGGGGGCGTATGCACAGAGACTATATCAAGGAACATAACCCCATTCGCTTCAATGATTTGTGTCTTAGCGGCGAATTGTGGACATATCTGGCTGATTTGAACGAGCAGGCGCAGAACCGCCTTGAACTTATCATTGAGCAAATGAAAGCCGCCGAAGGTGTGACGGAGAGCATGAAGCAGCACGATCAGATGGCATGGGTTGGAGCTATGAACAACATTCGCAATCGTGCAGAGGAAATCGTCCTCAGTGAGATAATTTTCGAAGAGGATGTGGTATGAGAATCCTTGAAGAATTTTGGTACGGCAATATCGAGCCAACAGAGTACGATACTTCTTCTAAAGAGTACAAGAAGCTACTGGAGCTGATTTGCAGAAATGAGGAAAATCTCAAAGCCACCATGACAGACGAACAAAAAGAGTTGTTTGAGAAATACACGGATTGCGTGCGAGAGTATCAAACTAATACAGACTGCTTAATTTTCCAGAATGGATTTAAGCTGGGCGCAAAGATAATGTTGGAGGTTATGAGCGAATAACCTAAAGTGCATGAGGGAGGAACGTGTAAAGCAGGTTCCTCCCTCTATGTTTGTTTTTTTGAAAGGCTTAACCATCATAATGGTGACTCAACAGTTTGAACAATGTATTCGACATCAAAATTATGACATTTTATTGATTTTGTAAGCTTGTTTCATTGCTTGAAAAACAGTAAATCACCAAATCGTTGGTAAAGCGTTTTGAAAACTCTTGTTGCACGCATGAAGTATTTGTTGCGTAAATGCTTCAATTTGGACTCGCTGTTGTTCATGAACCCATCCTGTTGCTTTTTATGGTCGATATATTGAATTTCGTGCTACAATAATTCCAGCAAACAAAATTACTTTTTAGGAGGTACTAACTATGGCTACGAACAACAGCGAGTTTTTGTGCAGACGCATGAAAGAGCTCCGTGAAAAAAACGGCCTTACTATGGATGATATGGCAAGACGCCTTAATAAAGCAAATAAGTCCTCTATCTCCAGAGTGGAATCTGGAAAAACAAGCTACGCAGCTCTTATCGAGTTGGCTAAGGAGTATTGTGCCACCTTCAAAATGGATGCCATCCAGACTGAGCAGTTCTTGCGTGGAGATAAAATTGTAATTCCCGACACTTCCGCTCTGCTCAACAACACACAGCTTATTGACGAGCTGAGCAAAGAATACAGCAGAGTTGTCATTCCCAAGGTCGTTATTGATGAGCTCGACAATATCAAAAACCGCAATGCCGGTTCTCTTGGCCGCAGAGCATGGGAGATTATCAGAAGTATCGGCAGCGGTGCCAAAACCCTGCAAAGAGACTATACTGGAGATCCCGACGAGAAGAATAACGATTGCAGAATTATCCATATTGCACGAGAGGTTTCTGATGAATTCGGCTGTGAGGTCGATATCATAACCAATGACGCTGACTATTCTGCCTATCTAAAAGGATCGGAAGCAATTAGGGCTTTGCATCTGCGTGAATACCTTGCTACTAAACAGGAATTGGTCAGCATGACCCGCATCAAGGAAATTGATGAGTATTTTGCTTTGAGCTATGACGATATTCAGCCGCCGACCGTGCAAGAAGCCAACGCCTATTTTGACGATGGAAATACGTTGATTATCTCTACCGTGAGAAATCGCAACCATACTCTGGCAGAGCGAAAGGCAAAAATCAAGTGGCTCATCGCTCATGGCGCTGATGTCAATAAACGAGATTGTAGCCGCCGTTATTTCCCGCCCCTTTCTCATGCAGTCCAGATGGGCGATTATGATATGTTTATTTTCCTTCTCAAGGAATGTAATGCAAACCCCAATGTAGCCAGTCGAAATCCCCATGATGCTGGAAAGGTTCGCCAGAAAAACGAGGGCAATATGCCGCTTATGATTGCCGCCTGGGAAGGCAAAGAATCATTTGTTCGTGCTCTTTGCGAGGATCCTCGTACCAGCATCAATCAGCAGGATGCGAATGGCTTTACGGCACTGATCAAGGCTTGCGCAAACAAGTATTTTAAGTGCCGAGATATTCTGCTTGAGCACGGTGCCGATACGAAGATCGTGGACATTAACGGAAAAACCTACGAAGACCACATTAACGATGCACATGAGTTTGGCCCGATGAGGACCAGAGGTAGAGGGAGGCACTAATGATTACACGAGTATGCATTTCTATCAACAACCGCTGTAATCTAAACTGCAAGTACTGCCACTTCCACGAGAAGAAAGATTCAATCGTCGAGTCCGAGATGGATGTATTTCTGATTCTGGACAACATCCGTCAGCATATTGAGAGAAATGCTATTCGTTCATTCAAAATAGGCTTTGTTGGCAATGGAGAACCCTTGTTGGAGTTTGACAAGCTCCGCAAATACATTGACCATATTGCCGACCTGCTGGAATCTGGTGTTGTTTCCGCCTACATCATTACCAATGGTATCTCGTTGAGCAGGTCTATGTTGGAATATTTGTCAGCAAACAAGGTGAATGTTGGTTTTTCTATCGACGGACTTAAAACAGTTCACGATAAATGGCGATGCAACTCTTACGACAAGGTAATGCAAAGTATTGAGCTGTATCGTGAGGTTGTTGGCACTTATCCATCCATGAATTGCACAGTTGGGCGTGATGTGCTTGACAACGCAGATGAGACCATCAAGTTCTTTGAAACATTCGGAAGTAGAATCACTTTTTCCAGAATGATAGGGCAATACGGCATTTCCCTCAGTGAGTTCAACACTTTCCTCGACAAGGCCGCTAAAACACTTAATGTGCGCCGAGGCGGTTATGATTGTACGATGTACGGAGGAATGTGTGGAGCAGGGATGAATAACATTTTTTATGCAAATGGGAAAATCTATGTTTGCGGAAACTGTGTTGATATCCAGACCCCATTTTCATCTGATACCCCATTGGATGCTGTGAAGTTCAACATTCCGGATTTTGATAGAAAATGCTGTTACAAGGAGAGTGTACTGAAGCGATGAAGTTTGCACTATATGGAATGCCATGTGCGGGCAAGACGACATTGCTCAACGCACTTGATGGCAAAATACATATCATCAACGGAAGTTCATGGCTGAATAAATCTACAGACGGAAACTTTTCTCGTTTGCCAGAAGATCAAAAAACAGAATGGCGCATCAAATATACAGAATACCTTATGGGTATTGTTGATGAGCACATCATTTCAGATGGGCACTATGCTTTTGAGGATACCGTTGTGTTCACAGCTGCGGATGGAGATATTTATGATGTTTTTATGTACCTTTATTGCGAGCCGGAGGAATTGTTGGCTCGTTTGCAGACATCTGAGAAAAACCAAAAGTTTGCAAATCTAACTGTGGATGCGCTCTCGGCGTGGCAAAATCGTGAAATCGATGAACTAAGGCTTCAATGTCACAAACGCAACAAAGATTTTTATGTGCTCCGATCTGGAAAGATTAAAGAAGCTGAGTTTGTGGAATTCATCGATGCTATTCTTTCTGGATTTAGTTCCTATCACCTTGCTGTTAATCTGGCAGATCAAATTAGGGAATGGTTCCCCTTGCCGTGTGAGCTAAACATCGTTGATGGTGATAAAACATTTATCAATGAAGATTCTTTCCGGTTGTGTTCCCCTGGCTTTACTACAACCGTTTTTGATGGGAATTTTTATACAGGCTATCAATCATACTGTTTTGAAAAAGAGACTTCGTCGCTCTCTTTCAAATACCAAAATCTACAGAGTTGTACGCTCAACAAACTGGTGTGGGACAAAATCTGCAATGAACAGTATGTCGTTCTCTCTGCTGGCGTTACTAGCCTTTGGGAAAAGCTTGGTAAGCAAATGGGCATTCCTTACGTTTTAGCATCTCCTCTTATTTCTGCTGACACTAAGTACTATGTCGCAAAGCTCCTTAGAAAGTTTGGTTATCGAGTCAAAGGATACGGAGATAGCAAAAACGATCTATATCTGCTGAAAGAGGCTGATGAAGGTTATTTGTGCCTTGGTAAACGCATGAGTCGGTCGCTGATTGATACCGATGTTTCTGGCTTTCAGTTGCTATATGACACAACCCCATATGTCTTAGCTGATGATAATGCTGCTGTTGCAAAGGATATATCTATCTGCAAATCATCGTCTGGTATAAACGGATCACGGTTGGCGCAAGCGCATTATAATCTCGGGTTTCAGCTTGGCTGTCACATTAGAAAAGTCATGCCGAACAAGAAAACTCCTGTGCTCGTCTTAGAACGAGGAGGTCGCTTCTTTGGGGATGGCTTATACATTGGTTTCGGTGGACAACTTTATCCCTATAATCCGAAGAAAGATATACTTCCCGAACTTAGAAGTAACTTGCTTCTGATTGTTGATAGTGTCATCAACACTGGAGATTCCATCCTGCAGCTGATTGACAAGTTGAAGGAGACTTATCCCGAGATGCAAGTTTGCTTAGCCACGAACGTCATACAAAAAGAAGCGATATCTAAACTCAAAGATTATGCCTTGTTTGCCATTCGAGTTTCGGACAACAAGTTCATTGGAAAAAGGCAGAGGGTGCAAATCGGAAACTCTGGGCCAGATACCGCTGACCGACTTTTTAATCTTTTGGATGAATGAAGTTGCTTATTCATCCTCGAAATTGATCATATTTGTGCTACGGCTACACTCGATTATGTGAGTGTAGCCGTATTTTGTTGCACGAAGTCCCAAAAAGTTGCTTGGCGAGGCTCGTGTATGGACCTTGTTGCTCAATCGTTACATTTGTTGCCTCACAATACTAAAAAATACAATTTGTTGCAACATTTGTTGATTGGTTGCTAATCAAGTCAGATATATTGATTTTCGTGCAACTCGTTGGTATGATGTAGTCAGTAAGAACACAACACCACAAAACATACTTGAGGAGGAACTAAACATGACTAAGACCAACATCAACCGTATCAATGAGATTGCCGCCCAGATCACCGCTTGCAGCAAGGATGCCTATCATCGTGAAGAAGTGCTCCCCGAGCTGTTGGAACTCCAGAAGCAGCTCATCAACCTCGTTTTCAATGACACCCATGCAGAGATCGGTCGTCTCAGAATTTGGGACGTCGAACGCCACCTTGAGCAGATGAACGCAGATTGCGGTCATGTCGCAGACGAGCTTCTTGCTCAGGTTCTGATGAACTGCAAGAGTATCTGCAACATGATTAAGTCCGAGTTCTCTGGAAACGCAGGAGAGCGCAAGGCGTTTTGGAGCATCGATACCATCAGATGCAAGAAGACTCTCCTCAAGAATGTCGAGTTCCGCAACGGCGAACACAGAACCGAGCTTGACGGTATCGTCTTCACCGACAAAGCCATTTTTGTCATCGAAGTGAAGAACCCAGCTGTGATATCTACATCGATGAACGTGGCAACTACTGCCGCATCGGAACTACTATGACTTTCGACAAGAACATCGGCGAGAAGATGAACGAGAAAGTCTCTCTGCTGAAGGACGCACTTGCTGGCTCCGGCATCGAGAACTTCAACATCGAGAACATTGTGGTTTTTACGAACAACAACATCCGTGTAGATAACCGCTATCCCCACATCAATACCTGCTTCCTCTCTGATATGCCCCACATCATCGAGAAGTACTCTGGAGATGTAAGTTATTCTGATGAAGATATCCGCAGAATGGTAGCCAGCGTTTCCGAAGCTCAGTGTCACGAAGCATATCCTCTGCCCGTTGATATGCAGCAGTTCAAATCCGATTTTGCCACGTTGCTTGCCACTCTGGAAAGAGCCGCTTCTGGCGAGATCGAGGAAGCTACAGATGAATCTTCTGCCAAGGATGTGGTGAGCAACGCCACCGTAACAAGCACTCCCACCACCAACACTCGTGTTGCCCCCGTACAGAAGATCGGTAAGAAGGCTGTTGTAACAAAAGTCGTCTTTGGTATCGGCACGGTGCTTACTGCCATCGGCGTTGTCGGAGCTATGATGTGCAAAGCCGCCAAGAACTAATTGAGGAGGGTGTATTTATGAACGGAGTCCTTGAGGGTATGTTGTTGGTCTTGTTGATCATCTACTTTGTTTCTCCGGTTGACCTATCTCCAGGTCCCGTAGATGATATCATTCTGTTGCTTTGTGCGGTAGGCGGCGGAGCCCTTAGCTCCGCCTGTGATGAATAAGGAGGAAGGCTAATGAAAGTAAATGTTTTGCACGAGGGCGATCGAGTCCTCAATGTTACAAATGAATTTGTTGCCGTAGAACGAGTGAGCGGCGAGGTGGATATTCTCCCCCTTATCAAAGAGAATGGCGGAATGTGGATCGATACGCAACACATCCTAACCATTGGATATGGAAACAACACGATTCAGGTTGAGACCGAAAATGGTCTCACGATCACAAATTTCTAAGGAGGGGAAAAGACATGGCAGGTAAAAAAGATAGAGCTGTCGTAGCTGTGATTTCAGACCTTACCCGCAGCCAAGCGGCACAGATATCCAAGGATATTATGAGAGCGAAAGACAAGCACGCCCCTCTTGGTAGAGGAACCATTGCCACCGGAGAACGCAGCACAGTTGGATCGCTCATTCAAGGCGGCATCAAGAAGCGGATAGGAGGTTAAGATTATGGCAAAACGGTCAAATGCACACACCAAAGCTCAAAAGGCCGGCAGGGTTCGGGACCATGAGACTTGCCAAGCCTGTGGGTCAACAGAGAAGGTGCAAGGGCATCACATCTTTGACCATCAATACTCAGGCGCACCCTCTGCTGACAACATTATTTCCCTGTGCCATAAGTGCCACACGAATGTACATAACGGGAAAATGGACATCTTCAAATTTTAACCGACAGAGGTGGAAGGGTTATGCTTGAACTCATTATTATCGTTCTATTCTGTTGGTTGCTTTTCACGGTCTTTAAGCTGATGTTCAAACTCGCATGGGGAGCAACCAAGGTAATAGCCCTGCTTCTATCAGTTTTTGCAATCCCGATATTGATCGGTTGCTTGCTTTTGGCAGGTGGGGTGATCTTGCTGTTGCCTGTCGCAATGCTTGTAGTGGCAGCTCTGATTATCAACAACTAAAAACTTAGGAGGTAAAAATCATGGCAAAAAGAACAACTGCAACGAACTGGGAGGTTATCGTCAGAGACGAAACCGGAGCAATGGTCAACATTGATTATGTATGCCCTCACTGCGGCTACTCAACCGGAGAACTCATTTCTATTGGTGCAAGTGGCGTAGATTGTCTCGATGGCTCTTGGGAAACCGATCAGGAGTGTGGGATCTTCGGTGAGTCCGTGACCATCGTTTGCCATTAAGTCAAATACATATCAGAGCAAGGCACTGACCGTAAAAGGTTAGTGCCTTGCTTTTCGGTATGACGGGCATGCCGTCAGTCTGTGGTGAAAGTCCACCGGGGCGTA
>ERZ827423.58-NODE-58-length-141690-cov-13.016959_pt1 | contig 141690 bp, 190 predicted proteins | sample MGYA00519775_ERZ827423 | MGnify/ENA primary metagenome ERZ827423 (study PRJEB31778, sample SAMEA3449296) | human gut metagenome | biome: human gut; feature: human-associated habitat; material: faeces | place: United Kingdom | collected 2010/2012 ... | reverse complement strand
TTGAAAGTTTTTAATTACCAATGACGAAAGCCGGCGCGAGGCCATTGCTGCTGCCGTAGTTGAAGTAGTCCGCGATCCCGTTGCCGTTGACAGAGCACACGCTGTACGAGCTGTTGTAGCTGCGCGAGCGTTCCCATGGATAACCGTAACTACTTGTGGATGTATCACCTAAATACATGATACGCGTAGCATTACTAGTATAGTAACTATAAGCAAAATTCTTGCCTTGGGTACATTCTGCTTTACTAGTAGAGCTATTAGCAACAGATAATGGAGAATAAGAATCAAGACCAAATTCTCTTTCTGAAAGCAAGAATACTGTTTCATCATTATAAGTTACATTGCCATTACGAGAACTATTAGTAGATGGACAAGTGCCTTTTTTAATAGTCTTAATAGAGGCCTTACCAGGGAAGGCATTATAATAGTTTTGACATAGACTTCTAGCAGTAGAACCAATCCAAACTGCGTCACTACCGAAAGTGGTATACTGGGATAAGCAGTTCTTAGTCTGGAACGTAACTGTATTATTAGCATCTTGATCTACACCAATAACTCTAATTAAGTGAGTAGTAGTTCCTAAGACTGCGCTTGAAAGTGTTACAGATTTAGTAGTACCAAGAATAGCACCACCACTAGTAGTTTTAATAGACGCGCCGCTATGAGATGCAAGATAGTTCTTTAATCCGGCAAACCATGCTGCATCAACAGTACCACCATCAGCGCCCCAAGACCAATATTCTGCGCTAACAGTAATAGTCTTGCTAGAAGGTGCAGTATAGTTAGTACCAGCGGCGACGTTAATAGTAATGATCTTTGCAGAAACCGCGGTAGAACCATTACCCTTAATAGTAAGAGTATTGCCACTAAGAGATAAAGTCAAACCAGAAATACTGGTAGGACTATAACTAATAGCACCATCACCTGCACGAGTAATAGTAACAGCTACACCGGAACTATAGTTATTACCATTAATGGCCACTGTTGTTGGATTTACGCTCAAACTACCTGTTGCTTTATTGATTGTCCAGTTGACATTGACTGCGGTGATCGTTCCGTCCGCCCAGCGATAATTGCCTCCTGGTGTAAAAGTAGCAATATAAGTGCCAGCATTAGTTGCAGATGTTGTGCCACCGATAGTCATGTAACTAGTGTTGTAGTTATTCCAGTAACTGGCGCTACTAACCGATTGCGCGCTTCCAGTATATGTAAGATTACTCTTCCACGTAGGTTTAGCTACAGACTTACGATTGACTGTGACATTAAAAGTCGTAGTTTGAGTAACTCCATTTTCTGTGTAGCTAACTGTAACTACTTGATTTCCAATAGTTGAAAAAGTTGTTGGAGAACAAGAGTAGCCAGTTACAGTTTTAGTTTGAGAATCGGAATAACTAGCTGTCACTATCATACCTGCGGTAGCAAGAGTATCTCCATACTCATAAGTCAACTTATTGGGTTTAGTAGTTACAGTAATCGCGGAGAGCCTATGCGTGACTGTGACTGCTAGAGTCGTAATGCAAGTTTCTCCGCCCTCAGAGTAGGTGATGGTTACGGAAGTAGTACCATCAGTTAAGACGCTAGGGGATACAGAATATCCACTAACTTCTGCGGTTGCTAGAACCGCTTGCCCAGTACCATAAGATGCAGTAACGACCATACCGGCGCTATTGAAGCTGTCGCCCGCAAGATAGCTGGTCTTAGTAGGCTTGGTGGTGACTTCGATCTTCATAAGAACGATGCCACTTCCTCCACCTTTTCCGCCTTGCTCAGCTAAAATACACTTAGGCAAGATTATAACCTCCTTCGTATCTAGCTCTTTTAAAAATGCCAAAAGATTTTCCGAGAAAAAGTACACTTTTTTATGGGAAAAATACTCCCAGAAACTAGATAATAAAAAATTGGGAAAAAGGTATAGAAACCCTTTTCCCTTCAAGTAGGTATCTTACCTTTTCAGATATACATAAAAAACAAGCTAAGAAAATTATTTATGATTGACCAAAGCCCAGTTAAGTGTACTTTTTAGAAGATGAAAGGAGAATTAAAGTGAGTATAAAATGTATTTTACAAGGCCAATAGATTAGCTCATTTCTAGCTTTTGCTATTCCTAAAGGTCGAATGCGTGGCGATATAGATGGCGATGGTAAAATTACGGAGAATGATAGAAATCGAATAAACGAACACTTAGGTGGTACTATAACACTAACGGGTGCTGATTCATGGTGTGCAAAGGTTACTGGTAATAATGAAATTTCCGCATCAGACCTCGTACAGCTGATGCGATACCTTGAGGGAAAAACCAATAATCTTACTGGTATTCCTACGTTTGCCGATTATTATAATAACTGGACTTATCATAAAGTTGATGACCTTACTGGTTACTGGACGGCAGAAATTGCAATCAATGGATTAAAAACAACAAGTGATGCAATAGTAAATATTAGCAATGACGAAGGCATCTTTTATAAGAGCGAATTAAGTGATGGGGCTATTCGTTTCTATGCTACTCGTCCTCCAATTGCAGAAGTCTTTGCTACCATTACTTTTAAATCTGGTACTGGCGTAATAACAACTTCCTATGAGTGTGCTAAATTCCATGCTTCTACACATAGTAAGAATGGAGCGGATCCTATTGCACCTACAGCCATCGGGGCAGTTGGATATGACGCGGCGTAGAATCTGACGGACACGCAGAAAACCCAGGCCCGGACGAATATCAATGCTGCCCCAGATGGGTTTGGGTTGGGAAACATAGGTAAACTACTTACCCCGGAAGATAATCTTGATGAGGTAAAAACGAACGGGTGGTATCGTTGGGAACGTAAGGCACCGCCTCAAGGGACATTGCCCTCCGTAATCTATGGATGCCACTTTGATCAGAGTTTGGGGCAATGGTGCCGTATGCTATCAAGAATCCATAAATATAACTGACGAGACTGGTCATGGATGCCTTTGCGCAAGAACTATTTACGCCTCTACCATTTACCCATGGGAATGGGTCAACCCTCTCATGCAGACTGGCGTGGAATACCGCACCACGGAGCGGTTCTGGGGAAAACCGGTATATTATAAAATCGTTGATTGTGGAAAGATCGCGGACAATAAACAAGTGGAGCACGGAATTGTGAATATGCGGGATTGCATATCTTTCCAAGGATTGCGTGGCGGTATGCCAATGCCCAGCATTTCCAATAATAATTTGTCGGACCCATAGAGCTTCTACGTTGCTGATGTTAATCGTGCAAAAATCACACTTGCCTGCGGCACAAGTGCGGTAGGAGGCAACTGCCACGTAATGCTCAAATACACCAAAACCACGGACTAAGGAGGAAGGACCATGAAAGTTATCAAATATCAGCTCTGCACCGAGGTCAACCACGGCACGGAGGATGAACCGAAGATTGAGCAGGTTTTCTCCACTATCACACTGAAATGGAGTGAGGACAATGAGAAAATCGCCAAGGCCGAAGCCTACAATGGCGAGTATACCATTGAAGAAGAGCTAGATAATCGTCCATTCGAAGAAATCCAAACAGAAAAGCTATCTAGTCTCTCAGAAATTTGCAATCAAACTATCGTTGCTGGCATGGACGTAGAAACAACAGAAGGTATAGAGCATTTTAGTCTTGAAGAAACAGATCAAATTAACTTAACGACAGCTTTATCTGCAATTGAACAAGGAGCCAAGGGATATCCCTACCATGCAGATAAGAAGTTATGTCGTATGTTTACCGCTGTAGAACTTAAGGCTATCGCCGAAAAAGCTACCGCGCATAAATTATACCATACAACTCTTTGTAATCACCTCTTAACTCTAACAAGACGCGCAACTACAACCGCAGAATTGGATAAAATTACTTATTCTGCGGATTGCCTTCCTCTTGATCTCGCACAGAATATGCAAAAGGTTCTAACTGCGGCAGGTTACTGAATAATTTTACCAAAAAATTTGGCAAAGTTGTTAAATCAACTTTGCCAAATTTTCATTATATAATGAGGTGATAAAGGTGTTATATGGATATGCAAGGGTTTCATCAAGAGATCAAAATCTAGACCGATAGATTATTGCATTAACCGATGCAGGCGTAGATAGAGATAATATCTTCGTCGATAAACAATCAGGTAAGGACTTCAATCGTCCAGCCTACTAGGATTTAGTGAGTACGATTCAGCCAAATGATATGATTATTATTAAAAGTATAGATAGATTAGGTCGTAATTACTCAGAGATTCTAGAACAATGGGGTTTAATTACTAAGACTAAGAAAGTAGATATTAAAGTATTAGATATGCCATTATTAGACACGTCATATTGTAAAGACGTTATGGGCACGTTTATCTCTGATCTTGTCTTATAGGTATTATCCTTCTAGGCTGAACAAGAGAGAACCTATATTAAACAACGATAGGCTGAAGGAATCGCGGCCGCCAAGTCTAATGGCGTCTAGTTTGGTAGACCAAGGAAACCTCTTCCCTCGAATTTCGAGGAACTATATCAGCGTTTCCGCAAGAATGAACCAATTACTAGACTCGCGAAAGAATGTCCAGAAATCTCAGAATCTACATTACGGCTCCGCTTATAGGAGAGATTTGATTTGGACAGAAAAAGATAATCAATCTTCCTTTTGTTTGATATATTATATACAATAAGGAGGAATTATTATGCCAGAAATTGTGATTCAGATTATCCAGGTATGTGTTATTCCTTTGCTCGGTATCTTGACTAAATATCTCGTTGATTACTTGACTGCTAAGCGCAATGAGATTAACTCTAAGACCGATAATGAGACTGCTCAGAAGTACACTAATATGATTTATCAAACTGTTGTTGATTGCGTTATTGCAACCAATCAGACCTATGTAGATAGCTTGAAGAAATCTGGAAGCTTCGATGAAGCAGCTCAGAAGGAAGCATTTAACCGCACAATGAACGCTATTATGACTATTCTAAGTGACGATGCTAAGGAATATATTACCGAGGCTACAGGTGACTTGAATACTTATCTTACTCAGTTAATTGAGGCTGAGGTTAATAAGCGCAAATAACAAGAAATAGGGAGCCTATTAGGCTTCCTATATTTTTTTTTCAAAAAAATTGGCAAAATTTTTGGCAAAAATGTAAAATCGTCCATAGACGATTTTCATATACTAATGAAAGGTCAAAGGAAATATTTTTTAGGAGGTAAAAAATTTTGGCAACCAATTATCCATACTATCCACAGCAACCTATGTATCCAAGACCAGGTATTCAATATGTGGATCAGACCTAGCCGCAAATGGGTATTAAAGGCCGGCCTGTATCTTCTATTGAAGAGGCCCGCGCCATTAGCATTGATTTCGATGGTTCTGTATTTTATTTTCCTGATTTAGCAAATAGACGTATTTATACTAAGCAAATAAACATGGATGGCACAGCCAGCCTTAATGTTTATGAGCTAAAGAATGAACCAGTCGTCAGCTCTCCTCAGTATGTTACTAGAGAAGAGTTTGAGACTACATTAGCGCAATTAAAACAAGCTATGTTAGGAAAGGAGCCAGAATCTCAGCCCGCATCGGCATAGCCGCAGTAGACTGAGAAATTTAAGTTTTAAGGAGACATGAATTATGAACCCAATGCAACTTATCCAAATGCTTAGGAGTGGACAGAATCCTTAGCAACTCGCTATGAATCTGCTAGAAAGCTAGATGGGTGAGACCCCAATGGGTCAGAATCTTTTAAATCTAGCCAAGAATGGTCGATCCGCAGATATTGAGCAAATTGCTCGTAACTTAGCTAAACAATAGGGAATAGATTTCGACAAAGAATTTGCCGCCTTTAAAGAGATGCTTGGCCTTTAATCATCTTATTAAAGGAGGAACATTTTTATGTTCAATAATTCTAATGGCTATAGTCTAGCTGATATTGCGGCTGCTACTGGTGGTAACAACCGCAATGATGGTATGTGGGACAACGGTGCGTGGTGGATTATTATCCTCTTCCTCTTCTGTTTCAACGGTGGTATGTGGGGTAATGGTTTCGGTCGCGGCATGGGCGGCCAAGGCGCTGGATCTCCTGCGTTCCAAGGAACTACAACTCGTGAGGAAATCGCTTATGGTTTCGACATGAATGGTCTCCAGAATAGTGTTCGTGGCGTACAACAGGGTCTCTGTGACGGGCTCTATGCTATGAATACTGGAATGTTGAATGGCTTTGCTGGTGTTAATAATGCAGTTTGCTCTCTCGGCTATCAAACCGCTCAGCTTGCTAACGGTTTAACTTCTGACATTGTTGCTAACCGCTTTGCCGCACAACAGGGTGTATGCCAGGTTGAAAATGCTATCAATCAGGCTCGTTATGATAATACTATTGGTCAGAATAGTATTGCTCGTGAGATTTCTGATTGCTGCTGCGAGAATGGTCGCGCTATGGAACGTGGTTTTGCTGATATTAACTATAATATGGCAACCAACACTTGCGCTATCCAGACCTCTATGGCAAATCACACCCGTGACATTATCGACAGTCAGAATGCTGGCACTCGTGCTATCCTTGATTATCTCTGCCAGGAGAAAATCTCTGATCTCCAGAGTGAGAACCAGGCTCTCCGCCTTGCTGCATCTCAGCAGGCTCAGAACAATTATCTGGTTAGCCAGCTCGGCACTAAGGCACCTGTTCCCGCTTATGTGGTTGCAAACCCATACTGCAACTGCGGGACCGCAGCTTATGGTTGTGGTTTAACTGCCTAAATTAACCTATAAGGGGAGAGTAATCTCCCCTTATATTAAAAACAAGGAGGATTTGTATTATGGAAATTACCGCTAATGCTGTGCAAACAGTCGCGGCTAATCAAGATGTTTTATTCACAAATGTTGCTATCGCAGGCAACTCTTCTACCGTTCATCGTAGCGGTAGCGGTCAAGTAACTTTAAGAGGTTTGACTAATTGCCAGTGTCGTGCGCGTTTTCGCGTGACATTTGGAGGTAATATTGCGGTTCCCGCAGATGGTACTGCTGGACCAATTTCATTAGCTATTGCTATTGATGGTGAACCTATCAATACCACTACCATGATTTATACGCCAACCGCGGTTAGCACTTATGGCAATATTTTTATTGATATCCCACGGGGATGCTGTGGAAAAGTAAGCGTAAGAAATATTTCTACTATTCCAGTAAGCGTTCAAAACGCTAATCTAATTGTTGAAAGGGTGGCTTAATTTATGGAACGACTAAAGCATATGGAAGAAGTCTTGATGGGCTGTGTTCAGGCACAGTTAAGTCATCTTGATACGGTAGATACTGAGGAATTAGGTCAGGCTATTGATATGATTAAAGACCTTGAGCAGGCTAAATATTACTGCTCTATTGTCAAGGCAATGGAAGAGGCTGAAGAGGACGAACCTAAAGAAAAGAGCCATCACCATAGAGATATGGATAGAGTATATGGAAGAATGTATTATGAAGGTCCAGACGGCCATTATCCATGGAAAAAGCGCGATCGCGATGAAGAGTGGGAGAGCTATCCTTATTATCCTGAACGCGGACGTGAGATTGATATTCGCGATTCTCGCGAAGGCCGCAGTCCAGTAACTCGTCGTATGTATATGGAATCTAAACAACTCCATAAAGATAAGACAGAAAAGGTTAAGGAATTAGAGAAGTATATGCAGGAACTCTCTGAGGACATCGTAGAAATGATTGATGGAGCTTCTCCAGAAGAACGTCAAGTTCTAGAGAAGAAAATGACTAGCCTGACTAATAAAATCGCGCAGTTAAACCTTAATGCTTAATATTAACGGAGTAAGTTGGAGGATATTGCTAGTACCTCCAACTTCCTCTACTCTTGCTAGGAGCGATGGGTCATTAGCTTCTGGTGTTTGTGATAATGATACTAAATGTATCTATATCAATGAGAATCTTAATTCTTCTTTAATGAAGAGAGTGTTATGTCACGAAATAACTCATGCTGCTATGTTCAGCTATGAAACTGATTTAACCGTTGAACAAGAGGAGCTATTAGCGGATCTAATAGCTACTTATGGATAGGAAATAATTTCTAAAACCAATGATATATTTCAACGATTAAAAGCAAATAAAGGGGACTTGTCAAGTTAAAGACAAGTCCCCTTTATTTTGTTATTCGGGTTTAATTGGTAGTTCCAATGCTAATTCGTAATATTCTTTAGCTTGACCATTTCCGCCTAATCCAGAATATATTCGATAAAACTCACTTAATTGGTCATATTGTTCTTGTGTCATATAACCCTATTTAATATAAGCTTTACAAAGCTAAACCAAACGGAATTTATAAGACGAAATAATTAGCTGCATATGACTTTTCTCAATATCTTTAGTTTCCATGATATATTTTCGGAGTTCTTCGATCTCTTTCTGAATCGGTTCAATACGAAAATCTATAGTTTTTTCTAGCTCAGTGTCTTTATTCTCTTCAAGTAATTTTTTGTAATTCTTTAACTAGCTATGTAAGTATTTACAAAAAGCTAAGGCTCCCGCTGATACTAAGCCGAAAAAAATTTCAACTAAATGTTCAGCAATAAAAGTAAACATAAAATCCTCCTTCCTTAAACCTCTCAAAAAATTTAAGAGTTAAGAAAGGAGGATTATTTTATTTAGACCGCATCCTTACCAAGCGCATTTATTCTTCTTGATATGATGAGTTCCAATGCATACAGCGTCTGCGATATCCTAAATAACATGGATACCATAATTCTATTCTACATAGAGTTGAGCATTCTTTTTCTATTCTGCTCTTGTTCGACCTTTAATGCCTAAAGTAGATTTCCAAGACGAGGCGAGGACTGTTGAATGAGGAATCTGGATTTCTTGCAGTAATTCTGAAACAACTCCATAAACCTCTGCCAAGACCTTAAAGGTCTAAACATTATTAGCCACATTGTTCTGTTGCTAAATATCTTCAAAGATTACTTCGTCGATATTATAATCTGCAACTAAAGTCTAAATATCCTATCGCAACTAAACTAGTCTAGTATCGGTATTTGGATCATCTAAAGAAATCTTGCCGTAGGACTTCAATTCACCATCTTCAAAGATAGCCCACCCAGTAACCTTTGAGGCTTGGTCAAGGGCTAACAAGCGACTCATTACTTACTTGTAGAACCGAATCCGCCTACGCGCTCGCCTGTCGCAGCATCATCATCGGTTACTCCATAGGTATGAATAATTCCTTGCCCGATCTTATCTCCACGTTTAAGCTGAATAGCAAAAGGAGAAAGATTGATAATCTGGAAGAAGATTTCACCCTCATTATCAGGGTTATCGCAATAATCGGCGTCGATGATACCGATACTATTACCGATAATCAGCCAATGCTTAAGAGGGGTAGAACTGCGGGCACTCAGTTCGAGATACTGACCAGGCTCAAGATGACACTTCATACCGGTAGATACAAGAGGAATCTTAGCTTTTAGTTCCTTAGTAAGAGCCGCCATTTCATCAAGAGAAAGCGGGTCAATAAAGCCATAGAAATCTTCGTGGCGTTCCTTCTCAAATAAATCATCCTGAATCTTGGTTCTTAGAAAATCATAGGGAGGAATTACAATATCCTCTGCAACTACAAAATCATAACCTGCGGAATTGGCGGTTGCACGAGTTGGCAGGGGTAGATCAACATCCGCAAAACGGGAAACTTTCTCAAAATAACAGCTCATTACTCTTCCTCCATATTGATAGGCATAACCCCTTCAGGGTCTTTTTCATTGTCGATAGTAATAGTAGCAGTCACGAGCTGATACTCTTCAATGATCTCGCCTTTTGCCTTAATATATTTAGTAGCGTACTTAAAGGAAGTTAGCTCGCCAATACAATTCTTGTCAAGCCACTTCCGCAGACGAAGAGCATCTTCGACAGTAGGTACGCGATACACATTCGTTGTTTTCAAAGTATACATCATTAAATACCTTCCACTTCAATTTTTTGCTTTGTGTAATTACTTGTAATTAACTGTTGTCTAATTTCTTCTACTACATGGGATGGAGCATCAATCTTTACAGAAAAGATATTAGTTGCATCCGCAAGTAAACCAATATTCTTCGCAAATTCAGAGATATTGGAGTCGATTACTGTCTGCTACTGAGAATCATCTCGGCAGATATAAACACGGGATTCCGCAGAGAATGGATCATAATGAACTACTAATACATCGTTCATACTTCAATCACCCCTTGTGTATAGTCAAACATGGCATACATAGAGCAAGTTTTATCTTGCTGAATCCAGAATTCGACCATGTCATTTTGCACTTCGATGCCTTTTAAAACGCCCAATGTTTTAGCAACATCAATCATTTCAAAAGCCATCTTCTTTACATCATGCTCTTGATTATAGGTATATACAGTGTAGTATCTACCATCTACATTTAACATCATGTAGTATTTAGAGTCATGCTCAGTTAGAAACTGTTCAAGCTTTTCAGTTGCCCTGCGGATTTCAGCCTTCGGCATCTTAGGAAGCTTGTTATAAGCAATCTAGTTCATTTCATATAAGGTCATAGCAATTCTCCTTTTCTTCTATTATAATATCATAAAACTTTAGTTCTGTCAATTAGAATGGCTCCTAAAGAGTTGCCAATAAGTGCCACTATAAAGAAAGGAAACATTTCATAACAGAAAGAACCAGAAGCTATAAAATAACATAGGTCTGCAATACAGTGTTCACCGCCAAAGAGGATAAAACCTGCAACACATAATGGAACCATATATGGAGCAGAATTGCGGAAGCAAGAGACAGCCGTATACATAAACATACCACATACTATTGCTTTTATCATTACTAATCCAAGTGGAAGAGCTAGTTTGATAGCGACCAAAGGAATGGCCGCAGAGTGCGGGAAGAACAAGAGTAAGCATACTCCGATTAAATTACCAGCAAGAATCGTAGTAATGTTTTGCATATCTGCGGGATTCAGATGCATAAATCCTATTGCGCCAGTATATAGTTTAAAGTTCATATTAAGAATGGTTAGAAGTCCTATAGAAAAGAGAAAGGCTCCTACTATTCCACCGACTTGAAGATAAATATAACTAGCTATGGCAATCATCATGCCACCAAAAATAGCATTAATTAGCATCATGTAAGTTAATAATGCGCTGATTGCGGCTACCGCGCATAGGCAAGGTAATATCTCGCTCAGCTTGAATATAAGGGCCATCAATCAAGACATCCGCAGTCTTAAGGATCTCCCGCATATTTGTGTCAGAAGAATGAAGTAGTTCCTCATATTTATTACCTGTCCAAATGTAGATTTTAGTATCCGGTAGCTCTTTCTTTACTGTTGTTACAATCAAGCGAGTAAGGAATGAGTTATTCTGGCATAAAGGTTCTCCACCCATGACACATAAATTTCTATGTATCCCATTAGCTTTTAATCCAGTAATGATTGATTGTAAAGTATCTTGTGTAAACTCTCTTCCGCCATCAAAATCCCAAGTCTCAGGATTGTGGCACCCCTCACAATGGAAGGGGCACCCCTGAGTAAAGAATGATAGACACACACCAGGTGCTGAAGAAAAATCATTATAAATAATTCCTGCGTAACGAATAGGTCATTCCTCCAATCGACCAGCGTGTTTTACTCTGTCATTTGCTTCTGCAATTTTACCTGCATTAAATGCAGTCGTATAGTTACCAGTTAGATAACCAGTCACTCGTCTAAGCTGTTGAATATGATGACTCCCGCAAACAGGACAATGGTCATTAAACTCGTCCATGAAACCACATTCAAGACAAGTATCATTAGGAACATTGATAGCAAAGTAAGGAATGTCATGTTCCATAGCATAATGCACTAGAGTTTCCAAAGCATCAATGTTATTTTTGACACCGCTATCAAGTTCGACATAAGTGATGCAACCAGCAGAAGAATACCCAGTTAACTGGCTTTCAATATCAATCTTATCGAACGGAGACATTTCTTTCCAGACTGGAACATGAATAGAGTTAGTAAAGTAATCTCTGTCACTCACATTAGGAATCTCTCCATACTTCTCTTTGAATTTTGTCATAGCGGTATAGCAAAGATTCTCAGCAGGTGTATAATATACACCAAAGTTTAACTTATACTGTTCTTTAAACTCTGCACATCTATCCTTGAAGAGCTGTTCAATTCGTTTCGCTAGTTCCATACCTTCTGGAGTAGTATGGTCTTGACCGATAAGGATTTGCAGAGTCTCAGCTAGACCGATCTGACCAACAGCAAGAGTACCATGTCTAAGAGCACTACGAGTAGTCTTACCATCATATCCTGCCATTAAGCCATTCTCATACATGAATTTAGCGGATGCCGCGGGTTGAGAGCAGATATAATCAAAGCGTTCAATCAGCATATCTTTTGCTTCATGGATCTTCTGGTCAAGTTTATAAAGGAATCTGTCAATTAAAATTTGTCTATCATTAAAAGAATAATGGCCTTTTACATCTGCATCAAAGTTAATCTTACACTCCATAGCTAAAGTAGGCATGATAATAGTTACGGGGCAAATATTACCACGACCATCTTTTGTTTGACCCATACCGTTGATATCCCAGCCATTTGCGGTGCGGCAGCCCATAGTAGAGAAATAGGTCTTGGGGTCATTGATGTCATATCCCGCATTACCAGACCAATCAACATTAGCATAGTTGGGATAAAGTCTAGTTGCAGTAGATCTTAGGGCCAGTCTGAACAAATCATAGTTTGGATCGCCTGGCTTTTGATTGATGCCTTTCATGCATTGGAAGATACCGCAAGGGAAGATAGAAGTTTTATGCAGTCTACCGAGTCCCTCGATAGAAACATCAAGCAATGCTTTTGTAACCATTCTACCTTCTGGTAGAGTGCAAGTACCATAGTTGATAGAAGTGAATGGTAATTGATTACCAGAACGAGATTGAAGAGTATTAAGATTATGATACATACCTTCTACAGCTTGATGCACTTCTTTAACAGTCATATCAAGAGCATATTGATATGCTTTATCATAAATCATATATTCATTATCTTCAATTCCAGCAGTATCTGGGATATGGTCAAAAAGCTCTTTATCGGAGATATTCTCAATATACTTTAAACCTTCAATATAGTGTTTTCTAAAACTTTTTCTTACATAAGGAACCATAGTCCAGTCAAGATGGGTAGCACTTACTCCACCAAATTGCTGTAAGGATTGAAGCTGGAAAATAACAGCAACCAACTGGAAAGCAGTATTCACAGAACCTGCGGGCCGCACGTCAGTCTGTCTAGTATTGAAACCTTTTGCGAGTAGATCATCAAAAGGAATAGAAAGACAGTTGTGCATACCAACTGCATAAGCAGATAGGTCATGGATATAAATTTCATTGTTCTCGTGATTGCGGCGAGCCATATCAGAAACGCAGTAATCTAGAGCGTATCTCTTCATTTGCAAGTCAGAGCCTGCACCAACTCGACCGCCAAAAGACATTTCATCGACATTAGCGTTCTAATTCTCAATGGCTGTACCGTTAATCTTCTCAGAGAAAGCCTTAATAAAATCGTCTCTACCAGAGCGCGCAACTTCTCGCTTATAGCGATAACGAATATAGGTTTTAGCTACATCCTTGCGTTCAGACCGCATGAGGAAGTCTTCAACCATGTCTTGAATTTCCTCAACAGAGATAATTTTATCTGCGGTTTTTGCACTATACTTAATTTCATCAGCAATATCATTTGCTGTATCTTCTTCATATAAAGTGCCATCAACTTCGATAAAAGCCTTATTGATGGCGTTAACGATTCTTTGCTTATCAAATGGTACAAGGATACCATTTCTCTTTTTCACTTGTAGCAATCAAAACACTCCCTTGTATTATTTTTATGAACGGATACTATATCTGGTGTTTTTGATAAGCAAATTTAACAAAATTGCCCAGTTATAAGATCGACAGCACGAAGTAAATCGCCTGCATCTTGATTTTTAATTACTTGATAATCAATATCCTCTAAATCTTCAAAATCTTGTTCATCTGTCGAGAATCGTCTAATAATCTCCTTAATATCAGGATCCTCTTCTCTATTCAACTGCCTGATTAGACGTTCTTTATCGCTAGTCCGCACATAATAGGCAGTTAAGTCTACGAGTTTATCTTCCATAAGGCATCTAATACCTTGAGGGTTAAAGACGCCCACATTGATTTTATCTTTTGATAAACTAGATAAAGCAGTCCCATAATGCCAGTCATTAAATTCAGTTGCTTCTAGCATATCGCCATTAAGGACTTTCTCTGTGAATTGGTCAATTGTTAAGAAGTGATAATTTACTCCCTCTCGTTCTCCTTCGCGAGGAGGACGAGTAGTACAGCTCACAATCTCATTAAATTTATTAGGATCTACTTTAACGAGAGCGCGAAGGATTGTATCCTTCCCGCTCCCGGCTTTACCAAACAAAGCGATGACTTTGACTTTATTCATCTTCTTCTTCCTCCCCAGTTGCTCTCTCGCTTCTTAAAACAAGAGAACCATCAGCAGTCACTTCATCAATATGATACAGTTGGTGACCATTAGAACTTGCATACTTCTTAGTTACAAATTCATCGCCTCTGCGGATACCTTGCACCATAATCATATTGCCACGGTTGAACCAAGACTTTTCAATGACAGTTTTAGTTCCATCACTATTCTTGCGGAAGGTCTGCTTATCGAACAAAGCGAAATACTCCTGTCTGAACTTAACAGATACCACACCTGTTGTTGTGAGTAGATATACAACGCTCTTAGTCTTATTTTTTGCAATACAAGTTCCGCAAATTCTACTGAGCTTATAGATTGGAATAATAGATGCGCCTTTCTTGAAAGTCTTTTCAATAATTGGCTCTTCAGGTAGAGAGAAGAAGTCTACTAAACCATACTTCTGAGTATTTACATCGCTCAATTCATGGTCATGGTAATAAAAGCACAGGACTTCCATTTCCCAAGAGGAGATATTTCCTTTAGCATATTTTTCCCAATCTTGCATGAAGATTCGAGTATTCAGTTCATCAAGAATACTATCTTTATTCTCTTTAATCCAATCTCTAAATATATCCATTTCCTTCTGATAGAAGTTATCCCAATCTTTAACATTGAATAAGAACATATCATTCTCGTTAATGATACCTTCTTCAATTCCGCCTACCTGCGTACTAAGTTCATAGATGAAGTCAACCGCTCGTTCATCCAACTTATAATATGTCCCATCGTACTTACATTCTGCTTTTAGATACCGATTGAACTCATAGATTCGACGCGCAAGAACTTGTTCTTCTGTATTTTCGGGTAAAAGACCATAGCGGATAAGACCTGGCATATTCTGTAGAGTTAAACGCTTCTTTCTATCGCAAGTCATCCACAAATATTGTACCATAGCTTCTTTACGATCGCAGAACTGATCAAAAGCCCCGCCCTTAATAAGAGCAATCATAGCTTGCTTATTAGGCGTTACTCTATAATAAAAATCAACCATAGATACATATGGACGATTTGCAATAATCTCTTTAATCAAATCATTGTTGACATTAGTTAAACCCTTTAGACCAAACAAGATTTGATTGTTCTCTGCGTCGGGCTTAAATCCAAGTGCAGAATGGTTAATATCAACAAGAGATACCTTAATACCCTTGTTACGAATTTCACCAATAGCCTTTGCTAACTTTGTATAGTCAGATTGCTCGCCTTCATCTTCATCAATAGCACCGCTATTAACGATTAGGTACGCAGTATTCCAATACACAGGATTGAAATGAGTGGCGAGATAAAGAGTTTGCATACCAACAAAGCTATAAGCAAGAGCATGGATTACAGAGAATGAATAACCCATCTGCGGGCCGAGGCCAAACTTCCAGACATATTTACCCAATGTCTCTGACTTTGCAGTATCCAAAACCTTTTGGTGAAGTTCTGGAATCTTATTCATCTGCTTCTTACCAACAATCTTTCTTGCGGCGTTTGCTTCAGCCAGACTAAAGTTGCAAATATCGGGGTCCCGCAGCATCTTCATTAACTGCTCCTGAGAAGGAGGTACACCATAAGATGATAAGAAGTAAGGCTCCAAAGTCTTTTGCTCTTGTTTCGTCAGACCATTATTATCCATCTCTTGATACCACAAAGAAATATTATTCTTATATCTGACATACTTTTCCATCGGAGTTTCTGCGCCCGGCTCAGAAGCCATAAGACGCATTAGACCATTTGCGTCCGCCATTTCGAGAGGATTATGCGGACGGATTTTCTTGGCCGCTTGTGCACCAACTGCACTATCGAACTGGAAGCAACCAATTACATCACCATTTGCCAGAGCAGTCCACATAGCTTCATCATCCTGCGGAAGAACAGATGGATGTAGATATTTATTATAAACCTCTCTAAGAGTTAAGTCTTTCTCAATAACTCCATCAGCTTGAAGAAGCTCAATAGTCTGAATGATAATATCCTGTACGCTTGTTAACAGGAAGTCATATTTCACAGAACCTGCGGCTTCCTGGTCATGTAGATCCCACTGGGTAATCAATGCGCCCTTTGGGGTACGCATGACTGCGGCAGAATCATAGATATTTTCATCAAAGAGAATAACACCAGATGCATGACTACTTCTCTTATTCACCATACCTTGAATACGAACAATGATGTCTAAGAGTCCATCATACTGCGAAACCGCAGTTACAAATGCTTTAACAGGCTTTCTGCCTTTCTCTTGATTGCCATTGACAACATCTTCAATAGGCCACAAGAAACCACGCTCTTGAGGAATCAAAGAACTCAGATACTGTGCTTCATCAACATCAATACCATCTGGATACTCCTCAGAACGATAACCTCTACACGCAGTCAAGATTGCAGATTTTGTACCTTCTGTGCCGAAAGTGCAAACCTGAATAAGACCAAGTTCTCCTCTTTCCTTGCGGATTTCGGCGAAAATCTTCTGAATTTTAGACGGTGCTAAGTCAAGATCGATATCACCTAACTCAACACGTTCATCGTTAATATAACGCCAGAATGGTAAATCCCATTCGATAGGGTCAAGCTGAGTAATACCAAGGAGATAATGATTCAAAGCTGCACACGCAGAACCACGACCTGCGCCAACTGTACTGCCGCAATCCCAGAACAAATCTACATAGTGTTTCAATGTATTAGGATATGCAAACATACAAGTCTGCAACTTTTCACCGATAACTCTCTTTACTCTTGCTTCTTCTTCAAGTCTTTCCCAATACTCTTTCTTGTGGATAAGACCTTTCTCTTGCATCGCAATGATACACTCTTGAATCCAATATTTCTCTTGCTCATTATCGGATTCAATCAAAGAAGTGAGTACCTTATAGTCGTCACGGAAAGTATCCATCATATCTTCTGGAACTCGTGACCAATCATACTTATCATAATGAGTTACTTCTACTTCTGGAATAGACTGATGCTTCTCAAGAGAGTAAAACTCAATCTTATCCTTGATTTCATTGGAATTGTCGTAGATCCAATAAATTGTATTTAAGTCGTAGCTAGACAAAAGTAAATCTGTTGCCTCTTGCTCAGACATAAGATAAGTAAACTCATAAAATGAATCAACTTCTCTTTCTCCACCTTTGGAATTAAGATATGATTTATGCACATATCTATCTTCCTTAGTGAGATAGTGAGCATCTGTGCCAACACACATCTTTACATCAAATGCTTTAGCGATGCTAAGCATTCTCTTGTTCGCAGTAATCTGCTCTTGATTGTTTGCTGGCGCACACTCTATATAAAAATCATCTTTACCAAAGACATCAATACCGAACTCCATAAAGTCGATAATCTGCTCATGGTAACGACGCGCATTATTTTCATCGTTAGCTTTTTCGCAAGCATCAAGATTTAGAATGGATTGTCCCAATTCTCCACCGATACAAGCGGTTGTGCCAATAATATCTCCCTTAAATCTCTGCATAACCTCTTTGAGTTCAGATTTAAGGAGAGGCACTCTTTCCATTCGACGGTCATAATAACCGTTCGTCCATGCAATAGAGGATAATTCTTTCAGACCTCTATAGCCATGTTCATTCTTTGCGAGAAGAATAAAGTGATAATACTTCTGGCCCATTTCTCGCGTATCGGTCAGATAAATTTCGTTGCCCAATGCCACGGTAAACTCAGGATGAGTTTCCTGAAGTTTTTTTGCATACTTATTGACTCTCATATGGGCACTCAACGATTCGTGATCTGTAATTGCGATTCCTGTCAATCCAAGCTCGATAGCTTTGTCAATCAACTCTTCCGGGTGATTTATACAGTCGAGAAGACGGAGATTGCTATATTCTGTATGAGCATGATTGTTGAAATAACTCATAAACTATCTCCTTTACCTTTTATATAAATATTATAGCATAATTAAATACAAAAAGCAAGTTATCAATCTTTTAATACCAAGGTTAATTTCTGCGAAGCTCTTGTCACAGCTGTGTATAGCCATCTTGCATGGTCTGCTCTTTTTAGGACTTCTTCAAGCACTAGCACTTTATCATATTCACTACCTTGACTCTTATGAACGGTAATGCAGTAACCATAATCAAATTGCTCTGGTCGCAACTGCTTAGGAAACATTCGGAAGTTTTCCTTGTTTACAGTCGCTTCTTTTGTAGTAATAAGCTTATAGTCCATCAAGAGTTCATGGAATACTTGATCACGAGGATCTGTTTCGTCAATAGTTTCTGGCGCAAAATCAATGATACACATGGGATTAAGCCATGGATTAGGGTAAGTAGCAATCTCTTCGATTGTGCCGATGGTTCCATTAACAAGAGCATCACCTGTGGCAGTAATCTTATCCCAGTTATTCTTAAGACAAATAACCTTATCTCCAACAATAGGAGCAGGAATATCTTCGCCATATCGCATATTACGATAATAAGTATTCATAGTATGACGAGTGATATTCTTACCACAAAGAATTTGATCAGCCCATGTGAACATACCATCGCAAAGGTCTCTCTGTCGAACGACGTTGATTTCTGAACCCTTGTAAGGTTTAATAATCTTACCTGCGCGAATATCTGCGGACAGGCGGATAATCTCACTTTCTGCGGCCTGACGCATAATTTCGTCAAGGAAGATATGCGGATGATCGAGGATACCATTCTCCTCGCCAATAGGAGGTAACTGACCTGGGTCGCCGCAAGCAATTACATAAACATTATGCGATAGTAATAGCTCCCACATCTGTTTTGGCAGCATAGATACCTCATCTACCACGACAATGTCGCAATCAGAGTTGAGTGACTCTCTTGGAATATGAATGAAGGTGCCATCAGCTCGCTGTAAGGATTTATAGAGCAGTCGGTGCGCAGTCATCGCAGTTGGACAACCTTTATTTCTTAGCACCTGTGCGGCTTTGCCAGTATAAGCAATATAGGCCACTCGTTCAGGGTTGATATCTAGAGCAGAAATAATGAACTTAATAAGAGTTGATTTACCTGTTCCAGCGTAACCTGAAATCACAGTATAAGGTTCATTCTGGTGATATCGCTCTACTGCGATTCTCAATCCTTCCTCTTGTTTACGTGTTAGTTCCATTTTCCTTCTCCTTAATTACTGCATCTACTTTAGCTTTCAAGTCATATAAATCTTCTAGTTTTACATCATAAAGTAGTCTAGTATAATTAAATCACCATCTAGTTTATAGGAGAGTTGCTCATATAGTGAGACTGCTTCCGAAATATTCATGCTAGTTAAATCTACATATAAAATATTCATACCACTTTTCCTTTCCAAAAATAGTAAACCCTGTTTTAGTTTCGACGAACGGCCGTCTAGGTTCCGGCCAGTTCGTCGATTGTTTATTTTAACTTATGAAGTAATTATATGCAGCAATAGCATTTTGCTGTCGCGTATAATAGCTCCCAGAACCGCATCTTTCATAGCATTTAGCAAATGCCAGAGCAGCGCTTTTAATGTCGGTTAAATCCAAGAAACTATTGTAATCAAAGTTTCTCTTATAAACATAACCGAATGTATCGAACTCGTACTCAATAGTATCTCGCAGATAGTCGCATTGCTCTTCTAACGAGGCTCCCCATACATTTGAGTAGGCTTTATTCCATTGACATATACCATAATATCCGTTACCAGAAATCGTGGCTTGAATGTCTAATGTGTTACCTCCAGTTTCAGCCATTATATTACCAAGAATGCCAGCACAAACTTGGTTACTGTAGCCCAGATCTTTGAAGTAGGTCCATATATAAGTAGCTGTTGGGTACTCTTCTTCCTTTTGATGCCAATGTTCCATGAGCTGGTCATATACGCTTTGATATTTCATTCTCAAAGCATTTGCATCAGCGTGTTCTTGTTTTGCTAATACAATGACGTCATGGTCTTCACTATAGCCTAGCTATCTAGCAGCTTCAGCCATTTGATGTGCGGCGTTCATATTCGAGATTTGTTCCGCAATAAGCTCAATCAATGTATCCATATCATCAAGAGTATAACTAACAGTTTCGTTATACGGCACGGAATAGGCTTGAGTAGTGACCACTAGGCCATAGCTACATCCGCATAAAGACAATATAATGATTAAACTTGTGATAACTTTAATAAAACGACTCATTTGATTGTTCCTCCTTTAGTAAGAGGTCGCGCAATCATTAAAAATAATATTCCTGACGATTTATAATCTCATAATTCTAGATAATAAGTTGTGGTGTTACACTATTGAAGTATTTATTTACTTCGGCCTTACCCACAAGATTAATAGTCACGCAACCGTTTTCGCTGAACAAACTATCCAGCTCCTCTTCGCTTGATTTAAACTTGATGCAAGTAACTCCGTTGGGTAATTGGATCTTCAACGTGGGGTTCCTATCTCTTGCCATGAGTGTAATCATGTCTTTTGTTACTGCAACATTTTCCACCGCGATAAGTGGTTCATCAACATTTTGACCCCAAAGATTTTTCATGTTACCTAGTTCAAGAATTTCTTTAGGATTAAAGTTGTTTACAGAATGAATAAAATCCACTTTATAACTTGGTGAAAATTCTATATCCTTGAGTGCATTATCGGCATATTCGAGAAAGGCATCAAAATTCTCGTCTAAGATACCGAAACCAAATGCATTAGGATGACCTTCAGCAAGATAAACTAAACCGCTATCTCGACAAAAGCCTCTGAAATCATTTAGTTTAGATTTCTCATATCCACGTGCCGAACCGCTCCAAGCGATTTTCCCATCTTCTTCTACTTCCACTAACAATGCCACAGGCCGCTGATACTCTGCCATAAGTTTATTAGCAATTAAACCAGTGATACCTCTATCAAAAGAAGGATGTTCTAATTTAATTAACAGAATCTTATGGTCGAGGAGTTTATTATCCTCGATAATCGCTTTAACCTGTTCAACTGCGGCATCCTGATTTCTAGTCTGCCGATTCTTGACATTAGTGCAAGTCCGCAGACTTTGTTCCAACCTTGTCTCTTGTTGACCAGAGCATCCTCTCTTAGTTGAAGGAACTAAATCAAAAGCTTTCCAATTAAGCATCGACTCAAATAATAGAGTCTTTTCAGCCATCGTTCCAACTCTTGTAATTGAATTAATAAGCGGCACAATGTAGAAAGCCACCCCGATAGGAGTAGGGTGATCACCTAACTGATAATGGTTCTTTTCCGCCATACCTTTGATAAATGGATTTTTAATTTGGCTTAATCCAGTTTGAACCAGATAGTGTGTTTCAAAATCTCTCAAATCCATCATATCTCCAACTAAGCCAATAGCTACTATATCCAAGAATTGATCCGCTTTCTGTTGATCTGCGGGAAGCAGAGAATCAATAAATTGACATAGCTTATAAACTACACCAACACCGGAAAGCGACTTAGTAGGATAATCACAAAGCTGATTATTTACGACACAGGCGTATTCTGAAATTCTCTCAGCCTAATGGTGATCCAATACAAGAACTTCAATACCCTTATCATGAAGAGCCTTGTGAATATCGTAGTCATTAGAACTTGAATCTGGTGCAATGACCAATGATGTCTCTGGTGGAATCAACTCAGGGTTAATGCCATGAATCTTGCCATCGTGGAAACTATATGAAATATGCGATATAGTAGATGGAAATACGGCATGGATATAATTCAATAATAAAGCTGCTGAAGTATATCCATCGCAGTCGCTATCTACTTGCACATGAATATGAAAACTATCTCTACTAAGTTGATTAAAAATCATCTTAGCTGCACTCTCAATATTTTTGAGTAAAAGGGGTGATAAATTATCTGATTCTGATACATTAAGATAATGGTCAATATCTTCAAATTTAATCCCTCTATTTGTCAACACCTGTTCAATAGCGGAGTAACCGTCATGAATAGGCTTAATCAGCTAATAATCCATGATTTACCTCCTTAACCTTTTGGAATAATTCGTTCGGCTAATAACTTCTCAAAAACTTGCGGTCCTTGGTCAATAGGGCTAGCTTTATAAGGTGAAATCATAGCTTTATCGAATATAGCTGTTACTCTTATAGAGTTATTATATTTATTATAAAAATGAATAAGTTTAGCTTTTAATCGCTTAAACTCATCATCGCTAATTTCTTGGAACTGTCTATCAAGAGCAATCACAATTTCTCTCGCGCCAACTTGTTTCAACAAATCAACCTGATAGCTCGATAAGCTACTTCCGCAAATAGCGACAGAAATATCATTCTCATGCCCATAGTATGATTGATACATCAAACAAGACTTTTCGCTCTCAAAAATAATCGCTGCGTGGATTTTAGCGATATTATCTTTGCTATTGTTTAAGTTATACAGATTCATACTTAATGGATGATTGTATAATTGCTTACCAATCAATAGAGGTCTATATTTACCATATCTCTCAGCTTCATCTGCCGCTAAAGAACGACCTCTAATACCAATCAAACGATTATCAATATCAAAATGCGGAATTGTGATTTGCTCGCCACCTGGATAGTAGCCAATAAGATTTTTCTTACTTACTTCATCACTAATTCCTTCTCGCTCCCAACGAGAAATTCGAGGATAAGCAAAGCGAGTAAGAATAACTGGATCATATTCTTTTAGTTGAACCATAGGTTTCTTTTCTGGGAGCCGCAGATTGTGTTTCTTAAATATGTCCCAGTCTTTTAATTCTGATTGTTCCTCTTGTTTTTCGATACCATCAAAACCAAAGTACGATGCTATATAATCCATAGCATCGTACATTTCCCATTTCAGTTGCTTTTGATTTTTCATTACCTTGATACATAGATCAAAGATATCAAAAGTAGGGTCAATACAGCCAGTATAGCATCTAAACAATCGAGTATTAGTGTAATAATAAAGCTTGCGGGAACCTTCGCCAGGTAGATTGTGACAAATGGTCTGGGAGATAAGCCCTCCATCTGTGTACTCAGGCTCGCCTCCCCAAGCTTCTACCAAGTCATAAATCTGCTCTAGTTCTAGTTTCTCCTTTAGCTCGTCTTTATCATAATAACGAGACATTACTCAATAATAACGAGATGAGTTACCATACCACGCAAACCATAACTCTCATTGATGATATTCATTACATACTGATAAGGGTTCTTCTTTGCTTCATCATCCTTACGAGTAGAAAGAATACCATCAAACTGCTTCTTAGTAATCTGATAATCAATAGCCTTAGAGTTCTTCATATTATCTTCTCCTTAATTATTATCCCATGCGCTGGGTCCATCATCTACAATAACCTTAATATCTTCAATGCCAACCATCTCATGATGCCAAGTAGTACAAAACTGAGGATGAATGCGGCAAGTACCTAAATCCGCCGTACACCATAAAAACACGCCCTTATAAGAGCCTCTTCTATTCTTGTAAACAGAGAGTTTAATATTTGGTCTTTGAAGATTGGGGTTTGCTTCAAGAATTGGTTCTAACTTTGCTAAATCTTCTTCTGAAACACCTAGCAAAATCATACCTACGTCAGCTCGGTCGGCAATACTCTTAGCACCACGTAGTAAGTTCTGGTCAGGAGTTTCGCTATCTTTATAATCACCATTCAGCTGAGTTGCTGACATGATAAAAATACCATATTTATTTGCCAAATCTTTCAGTCTTGCGGAAAGCATAAACAAGATATTATCCTCTCTCAAGCGGATACCGCCTGTCTTCTTGGTAATTTCCTCCAAGATTTTCAAAGAGGTCTGAATATAGTCGAACAAGACATACTTAACATCATGTTCTCGAATATTCTTCTTAATCTTATTCTCAACATCTTGCAAAGAGAAATCTGGTAATTCCTCAATCCAGATAGGGCTATCTTTAATAATCTTCGCCGCCTCTACGACTCGCTCGCGCTCTCCCTCAAGATACTGACCGTTAAGAATATGCTCCTCATTTACGCAAGAAAGAAAAGCCAACATCATTGTTTGAACTTCACCTTTATCTTGCTCTGTGGCAATAAAGAGTGTTGGTTGAGACGCGCCATTCTTAATCCAACCAAACTGTTCATGGTAGATACGATTACACGCAAAATTGCAGGCATCCGCGATCATACTTCTCGTTTTACCGATACCAGTAGCTGCGGACCGCAAGTAATATTTCCGCAATCTTGCTCCTCTTGTTACCGTATTGATAAGCGGTCCATAGAGAGGAATACCGACCTCTGGATGCTTCTCAAGGTCTTCGATTAACTCCATGATACCATCACCCGCTTGATACCCAAGACCTAAATCATCTTCAATATACTTACTCTTGATTTCATCAATCTTGGTATCAATCGTATTTGCAATATCAATTAGTGAAGTTGCATCTAACCAATCCTCTTGTTGCTGACGCTTCTTAGTATCAAGAAGATTATCTGCGTCATACAATCCACTTACATCTACTCCATAACTATCATAAGCTCTTAACAAAGTGAACTTTTTCAATCTACCATAGTAGTAATTAAAAGTGTCTTGTCTAGCATTTTGAGAAGCTTCTAATAGATACTCAACACCTTTATTCTTCTTAAAGATTGCATCAAACTTAGGTCTATTGGCTAGATAGTCAATAATAGCGTCGATATTAACCTGACTACCTGTCAGATGAATATTATACATACTACCGAATACAATCTTATGGAAATCTTCTACGAAGTCCTCTTCGTGGATCATATACTTGTCTGTGTCATCGAGAATCGCGGCATTATTGAAGACACAACCGATAATCTGTGTGATAGCAGCAGTATCAACATAACTACTATTCATGTATCTTCCTCTCCTTCGTCTAAGAATGTAAATAATTGCCGCGTATGCTTCATTGGCTCTCTCTTAGGAGGAACAATGTGAATCTCCCGCACAGGCAAATTATACTTCTGAATTTCTACTCCCTTATTGCGCTCTTGAGCTTCCCATAAAGCTCTCCAATAGTCAAATGCTTTATCATATACCCAAGGAATAATACCGATACCGCCGTTAGCTTTTTCGATCGGATTACCCTTAACTTCAAAGAAAAATTTCAGCGTTTTTCTCATTCCAGAATAACTATAATTTTTTTCTTTTCTAAAGGTGTCCATCTGTTTCCTAATTTTGATTGGGATAGTGCTAACTCCAAATAATTCCTTGATATATTCTTCTAATTCACGCTTGTCTTTTTCTTCTTGAGTTTGATTTTCTTCTTCGGTCCTCGCACAAGCTACATGAGCATATCGTCTTGCGTTTGGTTTTACGAAAGGCTCGGTATTAGCATCAAACATCTGGCCGCAGTATAAGCACTTCACCATATGTTTTGCCATAATCATTACGCTCCTTTCTTTACATTTTCTATAACTATTATATCATAATTATGATAAAAAATCAAAAGGAGAGTATTCATACAAGAATACTCTCCTTTAATCTTAGCCCTTAATTAGAAGCTCCAAGTCATGAACAATAAGGTCGATTTGTTCAGCTTGCTCAGGAGTACATTCTCCGACTTTCTTTCCCCTACCAAGATACTTATCAACAATAGCGGTAATCTTACCGGCATTAGACTGATTAGCAGACATCAATTCGCCAACCAATTCTTGGAAACGAGCATTTAGTCGATCAAAATCATAAGTTACGTCTTCTGTAACTACCTGAGTAGCTTCATTAGAAATAAACTTACCACCAGTTTCCTCTGCCTGTTTGTCGATAGCTTCCGCGATTGCATTTACTAAGTTATCATAGGTAAACTCAATAGAGTTCGGGATATACTTGAAACGAGAACCAGCTACATAACGAGGAGTGCCTCTCATAAAGAGACGAGTCTGAACGCCCTCGTCAGTATTTACGGAAGTAGAATAACCGATGATGTCGCAAGTTCTCTCGCAAATCAGACGACCTCTCTTATCAAGAGTAGGAACGATTTGGTTATACTCGTTACCCTCTTCATCCTTAAATACCTTATCAGTAGAGTGGGAAATCAAAATCAGACCATAATTCAACTGAAGAATCTTGCGGATCGCCTCGTCAAATTCGGTACCAACCATAGAATAGCCCTTACCATAGGGTAGATCCGCGATGGTATCAACACCTTCACGATTGCAGACATACTTCTCGCAATAGCTGTAAGCAATATCTGCGGTGTCAATAACAATGGTCTGGAACTTTTCCTGTACTTCTGGAGTTTTCAGCTCTGTAAAGAGCTTCTTAAATTCGCCCCAGCTGTTGATAGGCTGGGCATATACACCAGGCAACGCGTTATAACCTTTCTCAAAAGCGAGAAGAAGCGCGCCGGGAAATTTACTGGCAATCGTAGTCTTACCAGACTTAGGAGTGCCATAGAATAAAACGGAATATCCTCTTAAATCTCTTGATACTTCATGTGGTTTAAGGTCAAGCAAACTCATAATTATCTTTCTCCTTTAATTATTTTATTTATAATGAGGAAATGAAAGGGGTAGATAACTACCCCTTATTTAATTAGAAGTTGTAGTCGCCCTTTGCGGGAGCCGTAGTTGCTTTAGAAGCACCGGCCGCAGCCGCGTTACCACGAGAAGCCTGATACTCGTCCTGACGCTTCTTAATCTCAGCAAGATGAACCTCACGAGCGGTCATCATCTCACCCAGTTCAGAAGCCAACAAAGTATCTTCGCTATCCCACTCATAAGTCTCAGGCTGCGCCCAGTTAATCACAAAGTCACGCTGAGAAGTACGAGTTTCCTTTACAACAGCTTCACCAAATGCGCTCTCTTCCTCGGTCTTGCGTACAATAGTTTTGGATACCTGAATACCCTGAACTCTGGTGAAGACCGGAGAACTAGAAGAAGCGCCGAGATTTTCGAAATAATCGAGAGCCTTAGCAGGAGCATATGGCTCATAAACGCTAAACTCAACAGGAAGCAGAGCATTGCGGAAGTCAAACACGCAACCCTTAACAATTACCTTTTCGGGAGTTTCCTTCTCTTCATCGGCCTCAACACGACGGACATTAGTAATCACCATATCAGTGTTGAAAGTTGCACGACTCTTAGGCTCACACAGTTCCTGTACCTGATGTACGAAGCCTCCCTCGTTACGACGGACAGACACCAGATTACCATCCTTATCATACCACTCATTTAGACCAATGGCAGTATCAATACGGACCTTACCTGCGTTCTCTTTGCCGTGTTCCATTACAGAACCAATCTTGCCATCAATGATAGATTGCAGAACATTAAAGGTGTTATTAGGCTTGCCCTTAGCGGTCACCGCAGTTACATAAGTGAAATGCACCTGCACAACATTGAGCATCTCGTCATCAGTTGCCACGCTAAGAGTACCACTAATAAACTCAGTACCGGGATTCTTAGAGTTAGGACCGCTCTCCTTCATTTCCAGCTTGTGCTCGTAAACATAACCTTCGACATGGGATTCATTCTTCATTTTCTTACTCATTGTTCAAATTCTCCTTATAAGCGTTAATATCAAAATTTTTGCCCTTTTCCGTCAAGCTATAAATGACAGGATTCTGGCCATATTTATCTACAAACCCATCAGATACGAGTTTACGAATAGCTCCAGATACTTTGCGAGATGAAATAACCATTCCGTCTGCGATATCTTTTGCTTTCAAACTCGTAGCATCGCAAGTCTGTAAATACTCAAGGATTGAAAGTCCACTTTCTGTGAACATGGGTTTCTCCATACCTTGCTGTGCAAGGAGGAGATTATAGACATCTTGTACTTCATCGGGAAGTACAACTGGCTCCTTGCAATTCTGCACTAGCCAGTCGAAGTAATCAGTAAATGCTTTGTACTTATTATTCATTTAATCCATTTCCTTACCTTTTATACATATATAATAACATAAAATTAAAGAAAAATCAACTGACCCTATCATACCGCCAAAATTGATATTTGATGTCGTTATATGAGGCCATTGAGTCTTCCTCAATAGCATTCCATTCTTTTGATTCATCGAGATTAGGGAAAAAGGTATCAATATTATCATGGCTTGCATAGATTTTTGTTACATAAACTCTATCACAATAGGGGAGAAGAGCATTGTAAATCTGTCCTCCGCCAATAACAAAAATATCCATATCGCAAGCCTTAATATAATCAAGAGTTCCCTCTAATGGCATTGCAACAGTTAGATCTCCAAGAATAGAAATCACTCCATTTGAAACCATTGAATTAGAAACAATAATATTGATGCGGTCTGGAAGTCTTGGAAGAGTTTCCTTCTTAGGAAGACTCTCCCATGTATTGCGTCCCATTACTACAACATTATATTGGGTCAGCTCTTTAAAATGTTTTAGATCAGCGGGGATATGTTCTAATAGTTGACCTTGATAACCAATACCCCAATTCTCGTCTACCGCAACAATAGCAGAAATCATATGCCCAACTCCAACTTTAACTGCGGCTTCATGGGAGAGTAATTCTCCATCGTAAAATCATCAATGGTCATGTCATAGAAATTAGTTTTCTCAGGATTTAGATGCAATACAGGATTCTTGCAAGCATCATCGCCAAAGAACATACTATTAAAAAATCTTGAAATCATTTCATGTGCAGCATCCATATGACGGTCATAAATCTGTTCATTAGCCACTACATGACTAAATACTCCAGGTTTATAACCAGTATGACGAGCAATCATCATCAAGAGCGCTGCATACTGGATTTCATTGATACCACCGGGACCAGAAGCAGTAAGCATATCGCCGCTACGCTGAACTAGCATCATATCAAGATATTCTCCACGAACATTCCAGATGGTTAGAAACGCACAAGGTGCCAATCCCGCAGTTTCACGAAGATCAGCTTCCTGCCATAAAGAAACTACCTTGCGGCGGCCATATGGATCATTTTCAATATCCTTAATCAAATTATTGATTAAATCATATCGACTTACTGTTGCTCCATAACGTTGACCAATCGTACCATCGCCAATATCCCAGTCACCCCACCAATTAACTCCCATTTCTTCCATCTTAGCAATTTCATTTGTGGGCTTTTGATAGATAGTGAAGATTTCTTTAATACCAGTTTTCCAAGCCATTGGCCGCAGGGTACAGATAGGAAATTCTCCTTTAGATAAATCATAAGTGCGGAAATTATGATTTACAGAGAGAGTATGCGCGGGAGTACCATCGGCGTAATGTGGTCTTGGATTAATGTCCTTATATCCATTATCAAGAATAAGGTTGATTGTTTCAACCATATAATTGTCTGCTTTATTCATTCAGTTATCGTCTCCCACAGTATTTGTGTATCCTACAATGTTGAATTGATCGAGCCAGCAATCTAGTTCATCAATAACAGCAATATATTTCATACCTCTCGCTTTTGTTAGAAAATATCCATAGCTAATAAATCTTAAATTTTGAGGCAGATTACGCTCTTTTGTTAATTCTAAGAACTTTTTAACCATCAGCTGAGGGTGTTGAGTAACAAAGAGTACCATCTTATCAGGATACTTATGCGCTAAATCATTTGCGTAGTGCATTAAGCTAGTTGTCTTACCTGCACCACGACTTGCAATTACCTTAAACGTTATGAACCTCCACGAGTTCCATTCATACCTAGTTCTTTAGTCTTATAGAACTCAATCCAATAAGTCTCTCGTTCATTTAACTAATCTCTAGGCACTTCTTCCAAAACCTCAAATATAAAATTATATTGACCAGATTTTTGCATCGCCTAATATAACTTATTAGTCGCAGGTCCGTATGCTAAAGAGGTTTTAATGTGCTGTCTAAAACGCTCTTTAATATCAACAGACTAACCAATATAAGCCTAACCAGTTGTTAGATCGGTAATCTTATAGATACCGCATACTTTACCTTTATTAGTGGCAAATAGATGCGTCATAAGAATATCATACGCAGGACGATAATAGGTCTCCCATATTACTTTATCAATGATTTCCTTTTTCACAAAGTGAATTTGCAAATCACGCAATAGAGTAATATCGTTCAAACTAAATTCATCAATAGCAAGACGATAATAATCCTAATCCGCGGCAATCGCTTCTTGGCGTTGCTAAGCCTAGATATAAGATAACTATTTAGCTTCCAATTCATGGAGTTTATCTTGCTAATGTGAAATTTGATTAGTTATCTACTAAAGTTCTGCTAAATGATATTTTTCTTTAGCTTGATATGTCTCATCAAGCTCTTTACTTTTCTTTTCAAATTGAACTCTAGCGCTCTCTTCTGCTCGCTATTCAGCGCTCTCCCGCAACTTATTCGCAGTATCGTTTAAAGAATTGACAATTTCATTATGTGATACAATATCTTCTTTTACTTTTGCTAATTCTCTCTATTTTAATGCAATATCTTGTTCAATGCGTTTATTTTCTTCTTGTCTTTCTTTATTTATCAATACTACCTAAAGCCGATTATTGCGGAGATATAAAACATATCCTATTAACGCAAGAATAACCAAGCCTGATAATATATAATAAATCATAAGTAAAAGAAATCGGTAAGAGGCATAATTCTCTTACCGATCTAATTTATTACTCCTGGGCGTCAGGATCGAAAGCCAAGCCCTTGTCAGTCAAGCGAAGATACTTAACTTTCTGATGGGAGCCATCGGCAAGCTCAACCTCAGCGGGCTCACGCACGCCATAGTCCTTGCGCTGTAGAGCAGAGGTAAAAATACCATCAACCTGGCGCTTCTCAAGACCAAGAGCTTCAGCCACATCAGCGGCAGTTAGATCCTTGTCAGTATTGTCCTTTAGATAATCAAAAACCTTACGAGTATTTTCCTTCATAGCCATTGTAATAATCTCCTCTAAAATGTATTATTTAATTCTCGATGCAATTAAAGCATCAATTTCCAGTAAAGCATTTATCCCATCGGGAAGAGCCATAATCTAGTTAGTTAACTGCATAATTCGGTCTTCTGCGTGGGCTTTTTCCTCTTTTGAGGAATTTTCATCTTGGTGAATAAGTTCACATTTATAGATTTCATCTGCGAACCGCTTCATCTGTTTACGGGTCATACAATCTGTCCTTTTACTATTGCTTTTCTGAATTACATATATATTATATCAGAAAATATTTTTTAAGTCAACAAAAAATTTCTGATATTACGCAATCTTTTGCATCCTTGTCGTCTCTTTTACACTTGAATACTGGATGTCGCAAAGTATGCTCTTTCTTATCAATTTGCATACAATCAAGAGCAACAACATGGCCAAGCCACGAATCTGGATTCTCAGTCATCTCTCTTTTGTTATCGTCAGTTAATCCAGAGCTAACTGTACCTAAATCAACTAACTCACCCTTATTATTGTATGCGCCAATTCTAATTGCAGTTTTCCAGCCAAGAAAATAAGGTTTAGTTACTGGTCTATAGATATGAGGGTTATGCAAATGGTCTTCATAATATTGACCTTCGCTTAATAACCAAGTGTATTCACCATCTTGACTTTGTTCGCTACGCTCTTCCCAGTATTCCCAAGTGGCTAACTCTTTACCTGTATACTCTCTCGTAGCATCACAAAAGCCAGTGCAGATTAAATCAATAGAATCCATCTGCTTAACTTTGATTGTAGACCAGGCGGGTCTTTTACCAGGGGTATATGGATAGTCTTTCTTCTTTAAAACTGCACCTTCGCCGCCAGATTTCAAGATACGAGAGATTTCAGCTTCCATATCTTCGTCAACACGAGTGGCAAGTCTCAAAAAACTGTACTGGTCGAGATCATGTTTCTTCCAGATTGCTGCAAGAATTTTATAGCGCAAATCCGCAGGTGAGTCAATAAGATTGACTGTATCATATGCAATAATATCATGCACATAATAATGGATTGGTTCTTTCTCTTGTCTCTTGATAGCAAGAGCAGGTAAACACCCCATAATACTTACAGTATCTTTCGATGTACCACCAGGAACATAAATTTCTCCAATAAGGATAGTTCCCGCGGGAAGGCAGCTCAATGCTTCCTTTAAGTGAGGTACATTGTCACTCTTTTCTGTAAGGATACCAGATAATTTACTTACTGTGCGACCAAAAAGATAAGAATGGTTTTCAGTTTTTACAAACTGATAAAATGCTCCATCAATTTTCTCCTCAAGGAAATATTCCCCATTAGAGCATACTTCAGAGAGCATGGATTCCTTTCCCGCAGGCAACTTCCAAATAAGCATTGGCTCAATCATTAAGTTTTCTGCTTCAGGATACAACTCATGTATCTTACTTTTATCAAAACTCATTTATTGCAAACTCCTTATCCCGCGAGCAGTGACATTAAACCAGCACAAGCAAAAATGCCAAGAGTATAAATAGAACTTATGGTAAATTCTATCCAAAATATCCTAGACCACTGGGCAGATTTTTCCTCGTCGGGAAGGTTTATAAGTTGCATAACAATACTTATACTTAAAGCTATACATCCAATTCTTACTATCTCACGCAATACAAATGCTACTACAGTAATTAGTCCAACTAAAAATGCACTCATATAATAATTAAATCCTTTCTTCTTATATAAATATATTATAATAATTAAAAAGAAAAGTCAACTAAGAGAAAGAATGGGTATACCCATTCTTTCTCTTATACTTGCGTGATAGAAATCACTTGTTCGTTGTTCTTCAGCATGATATTGCCCATGGAAACTCGACCAAGAGTAGGAATGTCTTTACCACTGATAACAATAGATGACTTGTCACCATTAATAAGGAGATTATCGCTTTCTTTGATAGTCTCCGCTCCAGCGATCTCTCCCTTATAGCAGAGTAATCCCTTACCTCCACGATTCTGCAAAGTAAGTTCATCAATCTGCATTTTCTTACCCAAGCCATTCTTGGAAACAATAGCAAGATAATCTGCGGGATCCACGATCGGCAATGCCGCAATTACACTATCGCCATCATTTAGTTTCATGCCTTTAACCCCTTGCGCTGTGCGCGAAGAGATAGGCATTTCCGCGGTTCCAAATCGAATAGCCATGCCATTCTTTGTTAGCAATAACATCTGCTCTTGATTGATAAATGTAACATCTGCAAGTTCATCACCATCTTTAAAACTGATAGCGATAATATCCGTACGCTTCATCTTATCATATTCATCAAGGGGAACCTTCTTGATAGTACCATTCTTTGTGGCAAAGAAGATAAACTTCTTGTCAGTATCTCTGGTCATTGTTGTAAATGCCATAGGTTTCTCGCCATTCTCAAACTCAATTAGAGTGGAGATAGGCGTTCCGTTAGACGCATTTGTACCTTCTGGAATATTATCCACTAATACACGATACATCTTGCCCTTAGAGGAGAATACCATCAAGGTATCTTGTGTATTAGTTTTTTGCGAGAAGAGAACAATATCACCGGTTTTAACACCAGTAGTATTACGCTTTTGAGCTTTGAAGTTCTTAGCATCAATACGCTTAATAGTATTCTTTTTAGTCACTACAACTACGCAATCTTTCGGCTCAACAACGACTACTTCTTTCTCTTGCTTAGGAATGTCTGTATTAAGCAGCTTAGTTCTACGAGCATCGCCATAAGTGTCTCTTAACTGAGTAATCTTAGAGATTAAAACTTTATTTCTTACTTCCTTATTAGTTAAGATTTCAATACACTTAGCAATAAACTCTTTCTTTTCTTTTAACTCATTGACTAATTCTTCTTTATCAATACGAGTTAATTTGCCGAGCTTCATATCGAGGATTGCGTTTGCTTGCACTTCGTCAACAGAGAGGAAATCCATTAGCTTGATTCTCGCATCAGCACGTCCCGCAGATTGTTTAATCAATGCAATTACTTCATCAATCTTATCAACTGCGGCAATCAGACCCTCAAGGATATGTGCTCTTGCTTCAGCTTTCTCTTTATCAAAAGTCGTGGCGTTGACAAGAACTTCCTCTTGATGGTCAACATAAGCGTGAAGTAAGTCAACCATAGAGCACAGTTTTGGAGTACCATTGACAATATAATTCATGTTATAGGATAAAGTAGACTGTAAATCTGTCAGCAAGAATAACTTATTCAATGCCTTAGATACAGACACTCCATCTTTTACATGGAATACCAACTTGTTCTGACCGATATTAGACTCATCATCAAAGTCATCAATCAGCTCACTTAGAACATCAATATTCTTCTCAATCTGCTCCTTAATCTTATTGCGGTAGGTACGATAAGGAATACTAGTGAAGACGATATCCTGTCCATCAATCTCATAATCACCCTGAATTTTCAGAGAAATATTAGACTTACCGGATGCAAAAGCTGTCCGCACATCCTTAATGTTAAGAACTGTACCACCGAGAGGGAAATCTGGACCGGGGATATAAGACAAGACTTCATCAATAGTCAGGTCACCCTTCTCAATCAAAGCAATAGCAGCATTACATACCTCTGTCAGATTATGCGGAGCAGAGTTATGCGCCATAGAAATGCCGATTGCCTGACGACCGTTACAGATTGCGTTAGGGAATAGTGAGGGAAGAATGATAGGCTCTTGGAACTCACCATTATAAGTCTCTTTAGTAGGAACAACATTCTTACTAAAGTCATTCATCATCAAATCGGTAAACTTAGAAGGCTTAGCCTCAGTATAACGGGAAGACGAGAACATATCGTTATTTTCCTGCGTGCCCAACTGTCCTTGACCAGTAACAAGAGGATAGCGCATGAGGAACTCCTGCGCCATCTTCCGCAGAACACCATAGCAGGCAATATCGCCATGGAAATAAGAGGTTGCCAGAGTAGAGCCAATAATGGCATTACACTTTTTAGTCTTGCTCTTGTTATCCATCTTTAGATAACTTTCCATAGTCCAAAGAATCTTTCGCTGAGCGCTAAGGAGACCATCTTCCGCGGCAGGAATCGCACGATCGGTTAGAACTTCTTCTGCATAAGTTAGAAAGTTATCTTTAGCTTCATCAAGAATATCAACTTCTGTAATTAAACTCATAAAATCACTCCTTATTACTCAAAATTGAAACCGAGTTCGTTAGCATTGTCGTAGATATACTGTTTACGAGGTTCAACCGCGCTACCCATTAGAATATTGAGTAATTCTGTGGTTTTTTCTGCGTCAGAGATAGAAATACGCTTATATCTCTCATTCATAAAGCAGACCTTCTGCAAATCTTCAGGATTCAACTCGCCAAGGCCCTTAGCACGCAGTAAATCATACGAACCGCTATGACTATTCTTCCACTCTGTTAATTCATCTTCGGAGTAACAGTAATACTCTTTTCCTTTTTGACGAATAATATACAATGGAGTTACAGCCCTGTATAGCTTACCAGCTTCTACAAGAGGTCGCATATAGGTATAGAAGAAAGTAATAAGCAAAAGCTCAATATCTGCGCCATCACTATCTGCATCGGAAGTAATGACAATCTTGTCAAAATTCATCTTGTTGACATCAAAAGAAGAATCAAATCCAGCGCCAATTACACGTACAATATCTGACATCTCTTGATTCGCAAGAATCTTATCTACCGCAGTTTTCAGCGGAGAGACAATCTTTCCTCGCAACATATAGATGCAGTCAGTCTTAGGATTGCGGGCCTCCACCGCAGATGCGCCTGCTGACAAGCCCTCTACGAGAAGAAGATTACGGTTTTTAGGATTCTTATTCGTGCAATCAATAAACTTGTTACTGATTTGCATTTTTGCCTTAAGACCAGTTTCCTTTTTCGCTTTTACTCCACGAGCCGCGTCTCTTGCCTTACGAGCAGCTTCTCTCGCTTTACGGGCATTAAGAGCTTTATCTGCAATTCCCTTAATGTCTTTCTCATTAGCAGCAAACCAATACTGAAGCTCCTCTGCGATCGCGGTAGTAAAAGGCTTCATATTGAGTTTAACAACTCTACTCTTGGTTTGAGCGTCATATGCAACGCCAGGAGCAGTCACATTAAAGGCAATATACATACCTTCCTGACAATCTTCACCAGTGAGATTTTCGTCCTTATCTTTTAGCCACCCTTTTTCACGGAAGAACTTATTCATTTCTCTTGTGAGGATGGTCTTAATTTGCGTAATATGCGGACCTGAATCTGTAAGACCAGTATTTACATAAGGAACAATGGTTGCAGAATAAGCATTTGTATAGGTCAGAACTAAATCCAGCTTGTTCTTGCCATCAGAAAAATTGAAGTTTAAGCGGTTCTTCAAGATTTCCTTGCCTTTAACTGCTTCATCTACTAAGTCCATAAGACCATTCTTAGAAGCGAAGATAACCTGCGGCTGCCCCTCTCTATTCAACTCGATAGTCAAACCGGGGCACAGGCACGCAATTACCTTGAAAAGATTGATAATAACTGGCATATCTACTTCTGGATGCGTGAAGAACTCTTCATTAGGTTGCCACTGGACTAAAGTACCAGAAGGATGATCCTTATTAGCCCATGCACCGACGTCTCGCTTATCAAAGACACCTTCCTTGAACCAGATATGCTCGTACTTACCATCTCGATGAGTAATTACCTCAAGCCAATGAGACAGATAAGTGGTTAACTTACTACCAATACCATTCAAACCAAGAGCAGTACCCTCATAAACGCCATCGTCAGAATACTTACCAGAAGTATTCAACACACTAAAGGATGCTTCAAGTACAGTCTTACCATCGTCGCGTTTAGCATTAGGAATAAATCCCTGGCCGTTATCTTCTACGATAATCGTATTATCATTCTTAATGGTAACAATAATCTTATTACCATGACCTGCTTTAAATTCATCGACCGCGTTAGATACAATCTCAATCAATAGCTGAGTAGAATACTCAGTGCTACCGACGTAAACGCCCGGCCGCAGTCTTGTAAACTCTAATGGAGAAAGTGACTCGATTGATTTCTCGTCATATAGTTTTCCCATATTTAACCTCCATACATATCTAATACTTGCTGTTCTGTAATCTTGCCTGTTGCTAATTGGTCAGCAAGCTCATTAAACAGCGTTCCATTATGTCCTTTTACATATCTTAAATCAACTCGTAATCCTTCTTTAGTTGTTAATCTATCGTATTCGAGAATTAAGTCCTTATTCTCTAAAGGTTTATTGCCGGCACGGACCCAGCCATTCGCCTTCCAATTCTTAATCCAATTAGTGAAACTGTTGACACAATACATAGAATCACTATAAACAATAGGAGTAAAGAAATCGCCGTCTTTCGCACCATAATGAGTTAATGCCCACAAAATTGCAGACATTTCCATTCTATTGTTTGTTGTCCCATCTGCGCGTTCAGAATATGCGGCGATAACTTTATAGGTTGACGGATCTTGATGCGGTTCCGCTTCGCAAACTACAACTCCAAAACCACCTTTTGCGTCTTTCGCGCCATTCTTTAAGGTTGAGCCGTCTGTATATATCACTATCATTCGCTATACCTCAAATACTTCATTTATTTTTAAGTTCTCCTTTTTTATTTCTGAATATATAATACCATATATTTTATAAAAAATCAAGCTTAAAATAAGAAAAGGCTTAGTAGATTATTAAATCTACTAAGCCTTCAATATTAGATGGTTGCCTCATCCTCGATTATTTGCTGCTATTGTTGCTCACACATAGCTAAATCATAGGTAATTCCGCCCTTGCGGTGATCAGATTTACTCATATTTAAGTAAAAAGAACAAACAATACCATGCGCAGACCAGGGTAATCCTACTAATGCACTAATCCATGGAAGAGTGCCTAAATAACCGAGATGTACGCAATAGAAAGCAAGAGCAATACCAGAGATAGTTACAATCCACAATAAAGAGCGAATATCGCAAATAAGTTGTTTAGAAAATTCTCTCTTCTAGTTGTGTCTTCTTTTTCCTCTTGTTTGACGAGTCATTATTGACCACTCTTTTCAGCATAACGTTTTAGAACGGCTGCAAATTCGCCACGAGTCATAAAACGCTTTGGCATTAATTGGCCCTTTTTATTGCCATTGATTAAGCCATTAGCTTGTGCCCAAGTCATCGCATCTTGTTCCCAAGTAACTGGTTGAGCAGCGAGCTGGCTTAAATATACATTCATCATTTCGTTGAATTTCTCTTGAGTCATGTCTTCATCATCCTCCTCGATAACTTTAGACTGCATTAAAGCAGCAACATCTTTGCGGACAGTTGCCATATCTTTGCCATATTTCTTGAACCAGTGGTATACATCGGCATGATTACTGCCGAGGCCCAGCTGATAACTATCCTGATGGCAAAGAATAGTTGGAACTGTTATGCCATTTACATTTACAAAACCATTTGGATTGATATTATATGTTTTACATAAATAAGCTGTCAATTCGCAAGCTTCTTTGTAAACTTTAGCGAAGTAGTTGGGATCACTTAGATTGTCTTCGCAAATTTCAAATTGAATCCATCCAGTGTTACAACTACCTTTAGAGCCTGAGCCGCAGCCCCAAGGCCTATAATTCCAAGGCAACGTTTGTACCGCGGCTACGCTTCCATCAGCAAGAGCACCAATCCAAGCGTTTACGCCCGCTTGCTATGAGCTATGATTCCAATCGGTTCTACTGGTATTTTTACCGATTTTAGCAATCAGAGATTGACAATTTTTATCATTCTCAGATGGTTGGACATAACGTTTAATAGTTTTATTATTGGCGCCTGTACTATGCCAGAGTACACCTTTAATATCCATTTTACGGGTTTGCTTATAACAGGTACTATTGGTCATCATGCAAACCAATGGTTGATTGGCGTTTGAATATTTCATCTTAGCCATTTCCTCCTTTTGCGTTGAATAAGTATTGAAGTAACGTTGACTATATAAAGCACGTTGTTTTAGTGCATCAGAGCTTTGATCTGCCGGTCTTTCAAATTGAGTAACCACTAAATTAGATGCTTCTTCAACAGATGAGGTAGTCTTCAAGATTTTTAATAGCTAGGAATAACTTGTAGTTAGTTCCTGATATAAAAAATCTAGTTGAGTGTTCAAGTCACCAATAGACTTTCCTCGACTTTTGCACAGCTAAAACAGACCTTGCTTGCGGCTCCAATATGTCCATTGAGCTAAACCATATCCCGCAGAATCATGCGTGAAATTGGTATAGGAGCCATTATCAACAGCCACAGTATACGAGGCATCGTTCATTCCTAACTTGCTCTCATATGAGTTCTATAAGTTAGTTGGAATAAGTCCACTTTCCGCGAATAGATTCCCCATTAGACCTGCGGCGCCGCAGTTACTTAATCCTTTTGATTTGAGATAATCCCAAATAACTTGAGCATTATCTGCCAATAGCCTCACCTCCAATTAGGGTATAAAAATAGGTCGAGGGATTTCTCCCTCGACCTTGTTATTAAATTTTATCAGCGATAGACGCAATCTCACTACGATAGATATTCTTAAGAGTTACCTCTCCATAAATATTCTTACCTCTGAATACTTTTGATACCCTCCGCATACCGTTATTTGCGCCAGAGAAGTGAATATCATCAACCTGAGTTTTTTCATCACCATCAATAATACAAATACAATCTTCGCCAACACGCTGTAGAGCGAGTTTCATCAGTGTGCGGTCAAGGTTCTGAGCTTCAGAAATATAGATACCTGCGTTCATACCAGACGTATCATAACCACGAATATCAGAGAATGGTAGTAAAACTAGTTTACCTTCTGCGATTAGTCTCTCAACTTCCTCTCGACCGCCAAACTTACTACTTAGCAAGTTGCCAATCTGAGAGTCAAGTAGCTTTTCGTCTTTTGTTCCCGGATAATATCCGAGACGAGCAGAGTTAGCAGTAGCAACAGTATTGCAGAAGATAATAATTTTATCTAGTTCATGGGCTTCCATTTTTGCCATTAAGTAAGCCAGAGAAACGAAAGTCTTTCCGCTACCAGCTGGACCTTTAACAAGAGTTAGCTTGTTATTACGCAAACTATCAAATAGCATCTTCTGATAAATATCTCCAGAGTATGGAGAAATCTTACCAAACCATTTAGAGTTAATAGTCTTAGAAGAAAGGTATCTGAACTCTTCACCTGTCCAAACCCGCAAATCAACAATTTCTCCATTACTATTTTTCAGGATAAGATACTGTCCTGGTAATAGATTAAAGGAATTATCGTTCGGGTTCTGGTAGAACTCTGCTAGAGCTTCGTCGCTATAAGTAACTTCAAGATAGCCAGTATAATCGTCTATTTCTTCTGGAACGCTTTCAATCATTCCATTACCAAAGAAGCAATTAGCGATATGTTTTAGACTTAAATCGTTAGTTACAAAGACAATATCTTTTTCTTTGTCGCACGCAATGGCATCAGACAAGATGCGAGTATCATCAGTAACATCGAAACCAGCTTCTTTAATTACGAACTCATTGTCTACTTTGTGCGGGATTACTTCATACTTATCTGGATATTCTTCAAATAAATGAAGCAATAGACGAGCCGAATACTTGATGTCAGCATCCTTGTTTGAAGCTGTCTTAATTCTCTCTAATTCTTTTAGCGTAATTGAAGAAACTAAGAAGGGCTTCTTATCCTGCTCAAATAGACTTTCTCCGGCCAACAAAAGGGAGCAAGTATCGTAGAAGTATCTATCTGTTGGAAACCGTACATCATAGTTCATGTTCATCTTCCTCTTCGTATGTAGTGGCAAATCCGATTGCCTTAGATTGAGTTTCTCCTTCACTAAGTTTATTAATCGCAACATTGTGACGAACAATCCTTTCGTTTATATTAGCTTTAATAAGTTCTGTAATAGCACTTATAATTTCACTAATACTATTGAGTAAGGTGGCACCTACTGTGATAAGGAGAACTCCAATTAAAATATTTACCAATAAAACCACCTCTTATGTTATTATAATAAATAAGAGAAGTTTGTTAATTATTATCGGCCTTCTGTCTAAAGCGTTTGACAGATTCAATAGCTTTATCTTGACCAAGAATATATTTATGTAACATATCTTTCTCTTTATCAAGAGCCTCTTTAAGCGCGGCGGCTCTATATTTGCAGCGCATCATATTTCGATTAAAAGCACCCAATGGGTCTACTTCCGCAGGAGTTTTAACCCCAAGACCTAATACCTCTTGATAAAACTGATTGCGGACATTAAACTTATCTCTCTCTTGCTTATAAAAATATTCAAGGGCTTCAATTCTTGCTTTTGATAGAGCAATATTATATCCAACTTTCTTAGAGTAGAAACCTTCATCACCCTTGCTTAGTACAGCAGCGCCATGAAAAGTATGCCCTTGATAGCAAATCTTTACATTGGTGATACCTGCCTCTTCCCAATAATCTTTCATAATCACAGGAGCTTTATATATAGCTTTAACCAAATTCATATAGTTTTGTTCTCCTTATTTAATTCTTTATCTATATGATAGCAAAATTTTATAGATAAATCAAATTTGCCCTATTTCTCCGAAAAATTTGCTGGGCCTATACGCGCGGAAACTCGGAGACAGACGGGATAAACGAGAAAAACCCCTAGCTCAATTGAGCTAGGGGCTAGTTTTAGTTACCCATATTGGGATTTACAATAATCGCGGCGTCTGAACCCGCCTGTGTGGTAGGCAGCTTGCCATCCCACTTCTCAATCCAAAGTTGCTGAACCCAAGTGTCAGGCATATTCTGCAGAGCCTGACGAGTAATTTCCAGAGCCTCGGCTTCACCCTTAGCCTGCGCGATAGCGGCTTCAGCAGTAATGGCGGCAACTTCCTTCTTCTGCTCAGCCTGGATGATAGCAGTTTTCTTATCCTGCTCGGCCTTTAGAGCAGCCTGCTCCGCGGTCATCTTAGCTTCGACAGAAGCCTCAAAAGCATCAGAGAAATCAATATCCTTGACTACAACAGAGGTAAAAGTTACATGGAATAGGTTCTCAATGGTCTTAACTTCCTCGGCAACTTCAGTAGAGAGATTTGAACGATTCTCAAGGAGGGGCATAGCACTGTAATGAGCAAATACAATCTTGGCTCTTTCTTCAACAATGTTACTGAGTTTGGTTTCCAGAATCTCATATGAGCCATACTCACGCGCCACGTCTTCAGCAAAAGCAGGATTTAGTGCGTACTGATATTCAATCGCAGCAGTGAGGGGCTGGGCATCCTTAGTATAGGAAGCAAAAGAAGACTCACGGACATGAACACGAAGGTCATACATAGTAACTTTCTGCGTCAAAGGATTGATAAAATTAAGGCCAGAATCAACAGTGCCAGAGATTTCACCAAAGGTCTTTACAACACCAACCTCAGTTTCGTCAACAACGCGGATGCCGCCGATTACTAGCACGATAATCAAGATAACGAGCGCACCAATCGTGGCAATCCATTTTACACGCGTGACAGATTTGACAACCTTTGTATACGAACGACATTCCCAATCGTCCTTGGTTTCAGCCGCCTTCTTCTTGGCGGCGCCGCAAACAATAGAGCAGGTAATGAAAGCAGTAAGTGCAATCAGAACGAGGAAAATGGCAAAAATAAGCATATCTTTCTTTCCTTTATATTAAATTATTTAGTTAACCGTAATAACCTCCATCGGGAGGATCTCGCTTATAAGATTTACAAAACCCAGGGATACAGCCACAATTAGGATAGGTATATATACATTTATTACATCTTATGATAGGGCTTGACTCTTCAATCTACAGCTGAGCCTTGCACTCCTCAACCTTCTCATTCATTTCCTTGATAACATCATCAAGGAGAACCGGATAACACTCATGAGAGTCAACTCCTACATGGTACATAAATGGAATTTCATTGTAGAAATTGCTTGTCTGATGGGTATGACCAAAGAGATTGCAAGTCACCTGCTTAAGTGACTCTTTCTCAAGATTACCGGTTAAAGTAGGATAATGAGAAGCATAGAAATGATACTTGCGGTAAGTGAAAGCATAAGCGTCAAACACGGGAATACCAGCCCTAAGATAGGCTTCTCTGCGGTTAGCAGTATCATGGTTACCACCAACCACGAGTTTACGACCATTCATGCGATTGAGCAAAGCAATCCCTTCCTCAAGCTTATCAGCTCCGCCAAGCATGAGGTCGCCGCAGATAACAAGTGTATCTTCCGGTGCCACACACTCATTATTCTTCTTTACGATAGTTTCATTCATCTCTTCAACGCTTTCAAAACCACGGGCTTTCCAGATGAACTCCTTATCGTGATTGAAGTGATAGTCGCTAGAAATCCAAATATTCATTTTATCACCCTCTCTTAATGGTGCACACGCACCTCGATATTAGAAAATCCCCAATTGGTTTTAGGAAACTCTTTTTCAGTAGGAATAGAAAATCCCTTCTTCATCTTCTTAATTGCGGAATCGGGGATTCTGGCAACGCCAGTCCGCTGAGCATTACGCTCAAGAGCGGTTTCGACAGGAACATCAATGACTTCAAAGGTCAATTTGGTATGCGGATCTGCGATCAACCGACCAAGGAGCTTTGCGCGAGAAGCGGGGCTAATATGAGTCGCATCCGCAAACACAACATCAATACCAAGTTCCATAGCTTCGTTAATCTGTCGGACAAATTCGTCGAATACTTCAACTTCTTTGTCAAAGTAGCTATCACGATCGGTCAAGATGGACTGCCGCACGAAATCTCTGGAAACTACGCAAGTAGTGCGATGTTCTTCTTCGATTCGGGCTACCTCTTGCTTCACCCAAGTAGATTTTCCGCTACCGGGCACCCCAACCATGACTTTCAGTTCAGTTGTCATCCTTTACACCTCCATCTAGTGGTTTTGTATCGAGGACTAAATGTTTACAATCAAGACAAGCTTCTGATAAATAATCTGTTGCCCATGTTCCACCAGCTCTACCACAACAGCATCCCATAGTAGCATAGCCGCATTTTTCCATCTCGATGTAACAAGATTCTCTGGAGAAGTAGTGGCGAATCTTTTCAAATAGTTTTATCATTATCTTAACCTCCGTTCAACTTCAGCCATCACCCAAGCAATGTCTTCATCAGATACCTCGGTTTCAAACTCAACGGAGCAGTTCTCTTCGCCATTCATTCTCGCTTCAACTAGGATATTAACAGCATCCTCAAGGTCTTGCTGATGCTCTACAAAAGGAGAAAAAGCTCGATTTTCCTGCGCACAATCGTCTCTCTCGTGGTCAAGATGAGGATGATGCGGATCATAAGGTGACCATAAATCAAATATACATCTGTCACTGTCGTGATAACCGAGCAAACCATTAGTGTGGTCACGATGCTTCATTTACTTTTCCTCCTGTTCAATAAACTGCTGAATGATAGCCATTGATTTTTCAATATCATTTAGCTCGTCATCAATGAACACGCCGCTCCAATCCAGACTATCAATAATGCCATCGAGGGTTTCCAACGCTTTAACAGCGTCATTTTTAGTGACCATACCTCAGTTGGATTGTCAAGAGAGATATAATATTTTTTGCCATTGATTTTTTTCCAGAATGAATAACTACTCTTTGGATAGCCGACTTTTCTTTCTAGAATATCTTCCTTGGTATTAGATTGCAACACAATAGTTGGGTTTTTACGCGGATCTTGACCAATTGGGTGAAAATCTACTCCATCGGCGCCGGTAATTTCAAACCATTCTTTCCATCCTGTTCCTTTTTGCCATTCAGCCATTGTTATTCCTCCTGACATTGGATTAGAGATTCGATATACTCGCGTCCTTCTCCGACAAATAGCGGGATACTTTTATCAATTTCCCAGCTAGAGCGAGTTACACCATCGGTCTCAGTTGTAACCTTGATGCAACAAGAGCCATGCTTATACATAGGATGAAAGTTTTCCCAAGAAATCCCTTTCTCCGTGATTAGCATCTCTTTGATTTTCTCACAAGACTTACCTTGGAGTTCTTTATGAGAGAAATTAGCCTGGCCTACCATTTGAATAGAATTGCGGGTTGCGTCTAACTGACGCCAATAGACGAGGTTGGTGACCTCTTCCTTGGGAATATTGAAGCAACGAGCATCAAACATGGCGCCCATTTGTGCTTTTACTGCATAAGTCTGGCCCAAATCATCTTGTGGGCAAGGGTTATCCATAGTCGCATGAGCGGCATAATAATCTAGATTTCTATGCCGGACTCCTTCATTAAATGCTTTATTGAAAGCCATCGTTGCCATAGAAGCAGCGATAGAGCACATCTTCTGCACTTCGTAATCAAACCAAGCAGAGCTATTGAGCCGCTTGTAGTCAACAAGGATAAGAGTGATTTCATCACTTTGCGTATACCCTAACACGCACCCTTGAATGTTTTTACAGAGATATTTCATAGTATCTTGCATCGCACTAATCAGCACATCGTCAAAAGGCTTGCTGAAACCGCGGGTAAAGGTGTGGAAAGCTTTACCGTCAATGCGAATTGCAACCGGTGTACGACGCATTAGCTTGGTCTTAGGGACACTTTCGTAGTCCTTCATTCTTTTAGCCAGATCTGACGTATCCATATTATACCTCCTTTATAAATACACTAGTTTCTAACAATAAATCTTCTAAACAAATATCTTGTTCGTGAGTATATGGAATCCTGATAATCTTTATTCCGTTAGTAGAACACCATTGATTTTTTATTTTGTCATGCAATACTGTTTTTTTGAATTGTTCTTTGGTATTCCATCCTCGTCCGGCATAGGAAAAATGTTGTTCTCCGTCAAACTCAATAATGTATTCATTGTTTACATAAAAATCAAAACGAGCTAGTTGCTTAGTGTCAGGGAAAACACAATCGGGAAAGGCTTTTTCTTTTTCAAAGTTAATATTATTAGCAGTTAGTATCTTTTCTATTGTGTATGCTCCATGCGATTGCTTCATACAGCCGCAGGAGAATGTTTTCCCGCTTACCAAGTTATAACTACGAACTTCAGTCTCGTTTCCGCAATCGCATAAACAATGCCATACTACCTGTCCATTCAGTCTTTTGCTAGTTGGATATTGAGCTACCAATTTGCCGAATCTCTAATTAGATAAATCTTTAATTGGAGTTTTTTTACCAGCCCGCTCTTTTTGTAAGCATCCACAAGACTATGTTAATCCTTTCCGCAGATTAGAACTAAGCACATCTTTTTCGTTTCCGCAGTCACAAATACAATGCCAGATAGTTTCTCCTCGGCTATCTTTCCCAGCAATATTAAGTGCTGTTAAGCGTCCGAATTTCTATCCAGTAATATCAATTTTTCTTCCCATAATCTCATAAAACTCCTTTATATTTAATTTCTTCTATTATAAATGAATTTTATGAAATAGAGATTAAACTTTTCTGTCCTTAGATATTCCTGGCCGGTAGAATCTTCCCCTTTCTTATACATATATTATATAATAAAATAATAAAAAAATCAAGGGAGCAAAAAGCTCCCTTGATTCTTCTTTTAATCCTTGCTCTTTCCGAGATTACTAGTCTTGAAATAGCTGCCAATCCAACCGAGCGTACCGGCGCAAAGGGGAATCATATCTTTGGTAAACCAAGTTGTCTGGAACAAAGTGTTTAGACCATCAGTGAGAATATTACCAATGGTAATAGAAGCTACCCATCCTCCGAAATAGCACAGCCAAAAAGAGATAAAGGGAAGAACGAGTACTGTTACAAATACCAAAGCAATAGCTCCAAGTACAGTCAGAAAATCATCCAGCATAATAAACTCCTTATATTAAAATAAAACATCGCACTCAAACTGAACGCTATAGGCAGAACGAGGATGACTTTTGCATCTATCAATCCACTCATAATGCCCCAATACAGCTTCTTCTCTAGTGGCGTAACGTGCCACAATAACCATATTATGGTTTCCTCGCCAAACCGCGGTTTCATAACCTTGGTCTGCGGTCAGGCAAGTGTCGATAGTATAATCATCAACCTGATCGCGCCCAATGAGATCGGAATCATGATTGTTGTAAACAATACCAAATATTAAATCCATAAGATTATCCATTGCGTTTCCTCTTTTCCTTCTTTTTCGTAGCTACATCAATAGTCTGTCGATGTACAGAGTAGATTTTTGAGGTAAGCCCATTCTTCATCAACTTATTTAGATTGACTGGGCTGTAGTTAATTGCGTCAGAGCAAACATTTAGATGCCTGTCGTCATTTTTATGACGACGATCATGGACATGACCATGAATATTAAACACCCAAGGCATCATAGGAAGAGGCTCATGAGAGAGAATGAGCTTTTCACCAATCATGAGAGGCCCCTCATAGATCTCGTCAAAGAGATTATTATCTGCGGAAACTTCCCAATACTCAAAAGGAGAATGGAAGTCATACCCCTCAGTAATAGAATACTGACAACCGGGATAGACGCGTTTCATTTCATCAAGAGCCTCAGATTTCTGAAAGACTTCTTTGGGGAACTTACGAGAGATCTTTTTTCGCTCATAATTACTGCGGCCGGCGTCATGGTTCCCTATAATAAGCACCTTGTAACCACGCAGTTTAGCGCACATAGCCGGGTCGCCGCAGTCTCCCAAGATAATCAGAACATCTTTCTTACCAACTTTACTATTGATAAGTTTAACCTGCTCTTCATCGGAAGGACGACCTGGAGTTCCAGCGGCGAGTTCTTTATCACCAAAGTGAGGATCAGAATATACCCAGGTTGTCTGTCCATTCCATCTTTCGTTAAAAACTTTATACAGTCCGGGAATCATCACCATTCCTCCTTCTTAGAAAGGTCAATCGCGTCTGCAGCTTTAAAGATATGTTCATCAAAGCTGTCTAAATCTAATAACACAGTATAACCAGTGTACCAACTTGCACAGTCCAAATCAACTTTGTGATCTTGCGCATACCACCAAGCTCCACCATCCCAATCGGGAATTTCATCGCTCCAATTATTTCGTTTTAACAGATACGGGATAGGAGTATGACCATGTACGCAGATTTCTTTATCATCAAAAATAGGTTCCTTAGAGTGCCAATGGCATCTATCCCAAAGAAGGTCGTCGTCATTAGGAATAGCACCATCCTGCATTGGATTAAAGCCAGCATGACAGAGATGAATAGTGATTCCCTGTTCATTTACATATTTCTTATAGGTTGGTAGTTTCTTGAGATAATTCCACCATCCAGTTTTCATTGGCTCTAAAAGCCAGTCAAGGAAAGTTTCTCCACCGCCATTTTGAGAAAGCAAAGCAAAGTTTTTCCCAAGTACTCCGCATCCTTCTCTCCGCACTTCATCTTCCATGGCTTTTACCAGCATATCTTCATGGTTGCCTTTTAGATAAATGAAACGCTTATCCTGAGCGACTGCTTTGATAGTTTCCCAAGGCTCAGGGCCTCTATCTCCAGCATCGCCGAGAAAATAAACCGTATCATCGGGTTGTAAGAAATCCTGAATCTGCTTCAGTAGATCCAATCTACCGTGCAAATCAGAGCACGCATATGTAGCCATTATTCTTCCATCTCCTTTTCAATGATTTTAATAGTTTCTTGCAAATCGTCAGCAAGACAAATTGGAGCTACCCACTCATTAGCTTCTGCCCATTCAAGATCAAGTTTGAGATTCTCAAGTAGTGAAAATAAATCCATTATATACCTCCTTTAGTGTAACTTCATCAGATCAGAAAGATAGCACCAATCTTTGATATACTGAGGGAAAAACTCCATGTACTGTTCGCCAGAATCTTCGATAAAATGGATATGTCCATCACGCCAAGTCTGCACAGAAACAATAGAGGCTTCAGGATAAGCATATCTACGAGTAGTCTCTTCATCGAGACGGATAAACACCTTACTACCAGGCACAGGCAATTCACCATTCTTAATGTTATGGAACATTTCTTTCATACTCTTTCTCCCCTCTCTTATACATATATTATATAATATATTTTATAAAAAATAAAGAGAGCCGTAAGGCTCTCTTTATACCTCCCAATCGCGCGTTGAGTAATATCTAGGGCAAGAAGGCATCGGTTTTACCTTGTGGAGATTGCGCTTATGTCGTTCTTCAATGTTTTTATAAACATCATAAGATGGATAATGTCCTTGCAGTAGGAAGTTATCGAGTTCATCATAGGTAAATCCAAGATTATCTTCATCTGTTTTGCCGCTAAGACCATCTTCTGGCGCTTTAAAGATAAACTCGTTAGGGATACCAAGTGCTTTGCCAATCTGCCGCACTTCTGAAACTGTATATTCAGATAGCACGGAGAAATCGCCAGCAGCGTCTCCGAACTTAGTGGAATAGCCAATAAAATCCTCGCTCCTATTGCAGGTGTTTGCTACCCGGCCATGTTCACGTGCGGCAATCGCATAAAGGACGGCCATGCGGATGCGGGCTGGGGAATTAGAGGCAATCTGCGGAATGCTTTCGACCGAGCCTTCAAAATTATAGCCGATATCGATAGCATTATACAGAGATTTGCAAGCTTCGTCGATATTAACCTCATAACTATCAATATCGAGATAGTCAATTACTTTATTGGCAACATCAATGTCATGCTGATTACCCTGCGGCATTTTTACACCAATAACCCTATTCTTTCCGAGCGCTTTAACAAGCAGAGCCGCAGTAAAGCATAATCTATACTCCTTAATCTTTAAATTGAGAGGCAAAGCGTAAGAGTATTAAAGCGAGAGTCCCTGTCGTAAAACCGGTAAGATAGACGGCTGAAGGAGGAACTATTGTTCCTAGAATAGAACCAGCAACAATAGTAGTTAGCCATAGACCATAGAAGATAATTCTCATACCTCGTCCTGCACCTCCTCCATATCGGGAGCAGTCTCAGTCTCTTTGATAATACCCTCAAGCACTTTGAACTCGTACGTCTTAGACTTGAAAGCAGTGAAGGTGCGGCGGTTGACGATACGAACCACAACGCCCTCTTTAACATGAGTTTTGCCGATAGGATCGGCCAAGTCCTCGAAATACTTGTTAATGCGGTCCTGCAGGTCCTCGGCAGTAGTGAACTTGAAGTTCTCAATCACCGGGACACGATTAAAGCCATGTTTCTCGCACCAAGCAGTAATCTCGTCAGGAGTCCACTCGCGCTGACCATTCTCGGAAGTAATGCGATAAATCCACATATGAGACTCACCGGGTTTGCAGCCGTAGGAGAAGATAGACTTTTTACCGAACAGCTTTTGGAAAGCCTTATCTTTTAGCTTGGAGTTATCGCCGATAGGCATGATGGTATCGTTCTCAGAGGGGCCGTAGTACCCTACTACCTCGTAGAAGACCTCCATGCCGGGATCAAGATGGGGTTTCAATGCCTCATGGTGAGACATACGGAATAGATCATTGCCGTAGTAGCCCTGAGAGTTCTCAGTTACAACACAACGGCGCGTACCGAGAACATAAGCCTGCTTCAGACGCTTCTTCATATGGAATAGACGACGGAAGAAGCCATTGGGCAGCTCAGCAAAGGTGTTCATAGAACGCTGAGAAGTGCCATGCATCTTAAGAGTCATATTCAGCTCATCGCCGGGACGGAACTTATCCAGATTGTATGCAAGCTGCTCGGTGTCAGTATGCATTGCAAACTCAGGATAGGTAATACCCTCTGCCTTACGACCCTTGTAGGAAGTCTTAGGAGTGGTGCTCGGAGTCTTACGCTTAGGGATATACTTACGGCAGAACTCCTTACCATTGATAGTATTTACCTTATCTCCGTTCTTCCAATGCTGATTGCCGAAAGTCTCATAGACACGCTCAAGAGAGATGACGATGCCAGAGCTCTCGTTACCACGAAGCTTGATAGCCCGCACGTGAGAGCTATTTTCCAAGTATCCGCCTTGAGGAGTGCCATCAAGATTCTTCCGATATAGGGTGAAAGCGTCACCGAACCATCTCTCGATCTCTCCGTCCGTAGGAAGATAAAGCACTAGCTCATTCTCCTTCATATTGGGTCCAACAATAACACCTTCATTAAAACAATCTGCCAACCACAGGTTATCAGAATTAGGATCTTTATGGAGATTATTCAGTTTTGTCACTAGAGCGTAATAAGCCATTTAATTCCTGTTCCTCCTCTTTATTAATTCGTTTATAGATAAAACCTTTATATGTATTTCTCTATCCATTTAATACTCGATAAATTGCTTTATCGGTCTTTGCTTCTGGGCAAAATTCTCGATACGCCGAAATTGCAGTAGGAAAAATAGCTAATAATTGACCATCTTTATCATACTTGGCAATCGGCTATCTTCTTGCTTCCAGTGCCTTTTTCTTTGCATCTTCTCGATGACCATCTTGATAAGCTTGCTTTAATTTTTCACTTCGCTCTTCTTTTAAGGAAGGATTGTCGATAAACTTCTATTTTAGAGAGTTGCTAATCTTTTCATTTCTTTCGTGACTATAAGTCCGATTTTTAGCAGCTAAAGTCATATGCCGCCGATATTCTGGATCTTCCCATAGCAACTTAACAGACTCGCCTATCTATTTTCTAACTTCTTCCGTTTGATAATTTCCGCCCGGAGAAACATTGTAACCAAAATCTGTATCTAAAAGATTTAATTCTTTGATTGTGTCTATCTCTTTTTGTCGAATTAAATCTTCATTATCAGATTCTAATATCACTTCTTTAGTTACATTTTCCCAGCCATATTTTTCTATAGCGTATCCGACGCGCTATCCTTTATATCTTCCTGATGCTCGCTGTTCGATAGAATTTTTAGTAATTCCGCAGTATTTTTTCCCATTTGGGAAAGTGTATAAATAACAGATCATCTAAATAACCTCCTAAATCTTTCTACTTATATTAAAAGTCATTAGGAGGTTATTTAGAAGTTTTGTCCAATTGCTACTTCATTTTATTCCTCTTCATTTACATCATATCCTTGACTAATCATAACTGCTACAGCCTTATAAACCATGCGTCCGAGGCTCTTAGACTTGCCCTTCCGCACAAGTCCCATTTCAATCAGATTGCCGATAAGTCTTGCCATTTTCTGAGAAGTCAACGGCTGAAGAATCATATCTTGGCTTTTGATTTCATCAATCGTCATGGCTTCCTCGGACTCATTCAAGATGCTAAGAATACGCATCTTGTATTCTCCCTCTTTTTCGGGAGAAGGGCGATGAACTCTTACTCTTCCGGGCATTTACTTAACCTCCTTGTAGGAAATGACCTCAAGATTTTCAATCTTTGTGGAGATAGATGCCTTACCAGTATAGACTACTGCAATCTTGGTGTTTCTATCAACGCAGATGACTCTACCAGTGCGACCGTCTCTCACTCTTACGATAGTTCTATCACAAACATAGGGCATCATATAGCTATCTCCTCTCTTGTTACATCGTAATGTCGATACCTTTTTCATGCAGGATATTGATACACTCCTGCAAATAAGCGTCATCGTGTTCAGGATAAATCATATTACTCTGTTTAGCAGATTCATAAATCTCTTCATACTTAGAATCAGAAATCCATGTATCCTCACCTAATGTACTTCCTCGCCAGTTAGGATTCTTCCAAATCTTATCTGGATGGTAGCCACGCTTCTCCATCTCGTCCATAATCAGATAATGATAAGCGACAAGTAGAGCAGGATCATGTGTAAAAGCGTAGTCTACAGTTGCGTGTTTCTTGCCCCAGCCTTTTCCTCTTAGAGCCGCGCATTCTCGATGCTGGCCTAAGAGACGCTGACGGTCAAGATAGGGAATAAGTTTTTGGTGCCAGATACGAATGATTATCACTTCTTTCTTCCTTAACTTTCTATATATATATTATAATATATTTTATAACATTTTTCAAATAGGTATTTATTTTGGCCAAAAGTTGATATACACTCATTATCATTTTTTAGATAACAATAGAGAAAATAATGAAAGGGGCAGATTGTCTATGTATTCTCAGATGATGAGCGGGGAGAAAATCACTCCCTATCTAGTTCGTCTATTAGTTGATACCGAAGACGAAATTGCCACCCTTCCTACCCACTTTACCCCTGGCAGCACTTGCGAGGTTGTCGCAACTTCTAGCACTTATAGATTGAACAACCAGGGTCAATGGATTAAACAAAAGTCAAGTGGCGGCGGAGGCGGTGGGACAGTTGTCGTTGAAGGCAGCTTAGCCGACATTGCAGACATTGATAAATTATTTGGTTAAGGAGTGATTCCTAATGGCAGTTGCATTAGAAAAGCTTATTGACCTTAACCTTTTATCTCACTATGACACAAAACTCAAAGAATGGGTTAAGGAATAGATTAAAAACGGCGGAAGCATTGAAGTAACTCAACGTTCTGAGCTTCCTGCGGTAGGTGAAGAAGGCAAAATCTACTTTGTGGAAGATGCCATCTTGCAATATACCACAGAAAATGGCTATCAAAAGATCGGCGGAACTGGAAGCCCGCAGAAAATTGAATGGCATGACTTTTAATTAAAAGGGTCGAAGTATTTAATACTTCGACCCTTTATTTTTTTATCTACCCATATAGTAGTTTGGATCCTTCTTTAACCACCAGTCGATGTTCTCAGGATCTTGCCAGCGCTCCCAAATTGTATCAAGAGATTCAATGTCATGGAAATACATTTCTGCGCCAGGCCGGATTAACCGATCGTCATGGTAATGGCCGCAGAGCCATACTTCCCAATCAACTTTGCTTTTGATATCCTCAAGCCAAAGTTCCATACTCTTATCTACTTTTGATTGGTCAAGACCAGAGAGAAACAAATCTCTTGGCTCCCAAGAAATGGGACAAGTATGGGTTAGGACAAAATCGTAACGCTTGCCCTCAACCCATGCGCCAATTTCATCCATTTCCTTTTTGGTTAGCTGTTCGTCCTTGAACCAACCGGTCCAGCTATCTGTATCTTCTGGACGGCCTCTAAGTCGATACCACTTATCTACGGAATACGCCCCGCCGATAACAAGTACAGAGTAGTCATGAATGTTGTAGCTCTCTCCGTCAAAAAGGTATCTGATATTCGGAAATTCTGGCTCATAATAGACGCCGCCATCGATGTCTTCGTCATACATTTGCTCCATGGAAAGGTTTTCTGGACGCTCTTCATGGTTTCCACGAACCGCGTAAATGCGGAATCCAGTTGCATTGACATTCCTCTTGTTCTTCCGGTCGGTCTTATTTAGATAGAAATTAAGACCCATATCGCCAAGGATAATCAACGCAGTTTCATCAGGAGGGTATCCAATATGACTAAGTCTCTCAAGGACTTGACCGTGGGTATCTCCTGTGACAAGCCAATTCTTAATCACTCAAGATTTCTCCTTTCAATGCACTTTTTACGATATTGTACTGCACATCGTCAAGCAAAGTATCTACCTCTGTATCAAAAGTCTTACCAACTTTTTCGCAGAAAGTGTCCGCGGTTTTAATTACATCAGCAATAGCCGCATCTGCGGAAGTGCGAGCCTGCTCAAGGTTAAAATATCCCTGCTTAACAGCTACGAGAAACTCTGGATGCTTAGGATGCAGGCACGCTTCATAGGATTCACCGCTGATGTATCTATGGATATACTCCTGAACCCGCAGGAGATGATGGAGCTGTTTTGGGTCGTATCCATATTCAGCCAATACTTCCAACTTGCTAGGATACTCGTGTTCCATGGCATGATATTTCTCCATAGCGATACCTTTCATAGTTTTAACTGCGCTATATGGAGAATAATGGGCAATCTGTTCGCGCGCTGTAGTCAGGCGGCCCCATTCACTTTCAAAGAGAGGGTTTACCCAAGCATAAGGGGTAAACAGAATTTCGATGAAGTTAAGGTTCTGCTTGCGGAAGGTGGCAAGCATCAAGCGGATATCCTTCAGGTCTGTATGCTCGTTGTTTGCTCTTACATGAGTAGTGCTGATAGGCTTCTTGTTGAGAACCACTTCATCAAAAGTAGGAGTAACAATCAGCTTCGTATCAACATCACTTTTAGGGGTTTCAAGACCATAGTTCTGAGAACCTTGCAGGAAGATACCGACGATTCTTGATTCGTCAAACCTCTGCAAACTTTCATCGAGATGGTCGTGGACTCTACTCATAACATCAGTCATCGCCAATAGCCTCCATTTCTTTAATATATCTTTCGGGGATAGGATGCGCGGTAATCAATGTATCTTTTCCACGCCAGATATAAATGTTACCTCGGTACACTCTAATAGAGCAGGTATTGGTCTGATCTCTTTTGTTCTGAAGATACGAGAAGAACTTAGGGAACTTCTGGAACTGATTGATAGTCGCGCCAGATCGTTTAGCTTGTTTAGCCAACTTCTTAGCTTCTGCGAAACTCTCACATCCCTCAGTTCTCTGAACAATGCGCTCTTTGCTATGACGAGTAATTTTTCCCATTATTACAACACTTCCTCTCTTTCTGTCGCACCCAGATAGGTTCGAATAACATCAGCCTTACTCTCAAGGCTATTTGCTTCCTCGATTAGATTCTGCGCTTTCCAGTATAGCTGGGTTGCAAACTTGTCTAGGTCTTCTCTTGACTTATCGAAAAGACCCGGATATTCGGCTTCGAGGTCTTCCAAATCTTCCTCTTCATACCATTTTAGATCGAGTTCTGAAAACTTACCCATTTAACACACTCCCGTATAATGAATTCCATAGAGAATAATACCTAGTTCATCGGAGTAAAGATGTCCAACGCAATCGCACTCACCAACGTGATTATATCCCCAAGAATCTAAAACATTGCTGTTATCTTGTCGGATAAAATCATCAATGATTTCATTTGCCTGTACTGCACTATCCGCAGCTACCAGCCCTTTTCCATCATAGCTATATTTAGGTTCAACTAAATATACTTTATGCATTAAATCTCCCTCCATCCATTCTTCTTTATAATTGCTCTCATATTCTGAACACCGACAGGATTCATACTATGGAGATGAAAGCTATATCCTGTGTCTACAATGTTTTTAGCTTCTAGCCAATCGAGTAACTTAATATAGTCCCCGCCTTTAGACGCATAGTCACCAGCATCATGGTCAAGGTCAATCAAGATATTATCATCTATCATGTTATGTTCATACTGCCAGATCGCGGTTTTAGCTGCTTTTACACTTTTAACCCAGATATATCCGCTCGGCGCCGGCCGCAAGTCATCAATCCACAGTTTCATCGTATACCTTCTTTCTTAGTTAAACAGTTCAGGCATAACTCGCGGGTTATAGTTGCGAGTTTCAATCAGGTGATTATGATTGTTATGTGCGGCAAGAATGTTCTTACCCTTAGCATCGCCAATAGCAATCATATAACCAAGACGATCTTTAGCCTCTCTTCTCTTGATTCGGCAAGCCTTAAGCATACGTCCCAGTTTGACGAAAATGATGTTTCCAGGAGAGGTAAACTCAAACTTATGGAGCAAATCTTCTTGCAGCCTATCCTGCTCAGATTGTATAGTAGCATAATATTTTGTGATAGCCGGAATCTTTTCAGCAGCTTTACCGAAGATTTCTACGGCCTGCCGCAGTTCCTCATAAGCAGCCTCGGCTTCTTCTTTTGTTAAAGTAGGAATGGGGTCTTTGCTTGCTTCCTTACCATCAAGAGTAAGATACTGCAATTCTTGCAGTTTATCTTTTAGACTATTCTTTGCATACTTCTGAGCTGCCTCTAAGGTATTGAACTTACCAGCCGCGTAAATATTATCAGTCCAATGATTTTCCTTGGAATAAGCATAATATTTATTTTCTTTAATCCACAGAATAACAAACATTTATCACAAACCCTCTTTCTTAACTTTCTATATATATTATATTATAATTTTTCAAAAAAATAAAGGGGAGCTATATAGATAGCTCCCCTTATTCTTATACCGAGGGTACAGCTTTCGTAGAATCGCTGTTCACATCAGCGTTAGTAGCTGTAGTAACAGACCAGTTGTCTCTCGGATACGCTCCTGTAATACATGGATTGCAAGTAATCTTGTCACGCCAAAAATCTTCACAGGAACATTGTGACACCCAAGGTGCATTTACTTTATGACACCGAGGGCAAAGCCAACCTTCCATCATCATTGGTTTACCTCCTTAAAAATCCCAGCTATTACCATTGATAATAGCTTTCGCATACTTGTTATTTGTCATATCCTTAGCCTCAGATAATTCGTTCTTAAGGATAGACAAGGTATCCTCGTCCATGCCCTTAAGCAGCGAGATAGACAGAACCTCAGATAGATTGCTGATTACTGTTTCGAGTTTCGCAATTCTATCAATAGTACGATAGGAGAACAGACACTCGATGCCAGCCTTATCAGTAATTTCTCTGAAACGATGGCAGAAAGATACCAGATTCTTGTTGTTATCTGCCATAGCCATCTCAATCTTTTCAGAGTAGTCGATATTCACCATAGCAAAACGGTCAAGACTTGCTCTATCCAAGCAATAGCGACCAGTGTAGTTATTATCTGCACCGGTACCAACCGTATTACCAGCAGCGATGACTCTAAAGTTAGGGTTCGCACTAACTTTGCCGTCGGGGAAATCGAAGTATCTATTCGCGATGGCCGCGTTCAAAATAATCAGAGTCTCAGGAATAGATGCGTCCATCTCGTCCAAGAAGAACAGACCACCCTTCGTAAAAGCTTTATAAAACTGGGTTTCCTGATAATTGCCGTTGGCATCAATGAAACCAGTCAGCTTGTACTCCTGCGTAACGGCGTTGGTGAAGTAAAAATCCAGACCCAGAGTTTCCGCGACCTGCTGGCAAATGACGTTCTTACCGGTGCCCGCTTTGCCAGTCAGATAAACGGGGATATCCAGATTGACAATATTGAGAACTTCGTCAAACTTCTCATGCGTAGTGCCGCAGATCTTATGAGTCGCAGTCGGCGTCCGCACTTCATGGACCTCCGGCAGGAAACCATAAGTCTCGTGAATTTTTTCATCAATCTGAGGATACACTTTCGCCAGGATTTCTTCCACGTTCACGTCGACGACCGCATCAGTCACCGCCTTCATCATCGCTTCGAGCATCTTATCTCTATTCATATCAGCAGACCTCCATATATTTAAGAATTTCTTCAATATCGTTTTCATGTTCAGTAATCCACGCACGGTTAATCACATAGGTATTTTTATCCTTGATAAGAGTCTTCAAAACTTCAAGTTCAGGCGGACGGCCATAACCATGAGAAAAATTTTCTACCATACCAGGACAAGTTTCGAGATACTTAAAACCAATTCGTCTAAACATCGCGGGGTGAATCATCGGAAAGCAGATTTTCTGCAAGTTAAAGCGTTCGCCATAGCTTTTAATCTTCACAGTCGGGAAAATAATCTGCTTAGTTTCTTTCGTAGGCATAAAACCAATCGACAATTCAGTTTGCACACCGGACAACTCAATGAGGTTGATGGCGGATACAAGCGCCGCGCCCGCAGATGCCAGAACATCACTTTCTACGCCACAGCTACCGCCTGTAGCATAGATAATAGAGATGGTCTTTCTCTTCTTGTGGAGTTTCTCCAGTGTAATCATAGATTCCGGCAGTCCTTTAAGAGCATTGGGTACGTTTGGAACAAACCCTACCACTCTATTTTGGACTATGGGCTTAGGAATTGAATTGTAGATTTTACTTGTCAATTTTTTATTTTTAGCTAAGTTGCTTTTGATCGGATCTTCATAACCATGAATCAAGAGAGACTGAGCTTCTTCATAAGAAGAAGTACCACTCCACTCTTCATTTTCATGCTCCTGAGATGAATCCTCGTTACGCATGAAACTATTATTTTCACGATTATTGATAGTATTCAGTAAACTGTAAATACTGCCAAAGTCTTCTCGATATAGAGAGTAATCAGTAGATTGCGCTGGTGCTTCAAATGAAGATGTAAACAAACTTGGGAATGGCATTCCAGATGGATATGGATATAGCATCTATGTAACTTCCTTTCCTTACCTTATATATTTATTATATCATAAATTAAATTATTTTTCAATAAATAGAAAAGACGGGGAAATGACAATTTTCTTGCCATTTCCCCGTTTGAGAGGGTTTAGTGAATCTGAGCGTAACGCTCGCTGTCCAGCTTCTCAAGAATCAGATCGAGCCCGTCCTTGCCGCTGAGAATCTGCTGAATCATGACAGGGCTAAAGCCACTTACATAGCTAAAGCCATCACCGATTGCGGGAATGTTGTTATTGCGGGCGTTCAGGTTCCAGAAGATGCAGCTAGGCATCTTGTAACCATAGCGTGCCCACTTAGCCTTCATACTCTCAAAGAGAGTCTGGATGGCATCGCTGTGCATACCATATCCCCAGCCACCCCGATCAGTAGAGTTACTGATAACGCACTTGTCAAACTCCATATCAGAGAAGATATAGACGCGAGTAGGCATATCCTCAGGCTTTACACTTTGCTTCATTGCGGTGCTGAGTAGCATATCGAAGACAGCTTCGATATTAGTGTTCATATCCCAATCTGCGCCAATGCAACGGCACAACTTATCGGTAATGTCTGCTCCCTCGAACTTCACCAGCTCAGGATGACCAGAGAAGGTAATGAAGTGGTTGGCGAAAGGACCATACGCCTTATCTGCGATGTACGCACCCATAGAAACCGCAGCCTCCATAGGAACACCGGCCATAGAGCCAGAAACATCGACAACAGCAATGCCATTCTCGGTATTATCACCGTAGTAGTTAGGAAGGTTCTCCCAATACTTCTGAAGCATCAGACGATCAGGATCGCCCAATCCCTTACGATTGGCTTCAAAGGCACGATGTGCAATGTCGTGAGGATAGAGAGCACTGGCATTAACCTTAGTCTCAGTATCCTTAGCGAAAGCCTCATACTTAGCCTTAATCATATCGCGGCGAGCAAACGCATTGCGATAGATTACGCCGGCACGAGAAGGAATCTTGTCGAACTCAATCTCGTCCCACCGATTCTCAGACATGAGGCGCTCGACAATGCGGATGCGCTCACGCAGAGTAGAGAGAGTCTTACGGTACTGCTTTGCGGTCATGCCAAAATGACTGCGAGTAATCACCGCCAGATGGCGAGATTCCTTAGAGCTGGTATTCTCAGACTTCAACCACTTAGCAAGCAGAGAAGGAGTCTTGCAAGAGACATCCAAAGCCAGCTGATGGCGCATTAGATTGAAAGCGTCCTTCTCCAGAGGAGTGCCAACGAAGATATACAGGTCGTCCCAGCGACCGTACTCAGGCACGAACCGGAGGTTACGACGCATAGCTTCAGTCTCGTGAGAAGCGAGCCAGTTGGTCACAACGCGGAAGAAACGACGCTCGCCCTGGCCGCCGCGCACATCACGCAGGTAGAACAGGCACTTCAGAGCATGGGCTTCATCCTCGTCAAAAGCCGCCTTGAACAAAGTGATACAATCCGCGTCAGAACGAGTGCGGTATGCTCCGCCGAGTGCGAACAAATCCATAAGACCATTCAGAGTGGACTTATGGGTAACTGCGCCATTCTCAGTCAAGGTAAAGTTGGTATCTTGCTTCATAGCGTTCATAAAAGTATTCATCGTATCAATCTCCTTTTGATTTTTAGTTACTCCCTTGGACAAGGGAGATTAAATTCTAGACCTTTTCTTTTCGGTTCCGTTGGGTTTAACCACTTCCCTACCTCCGCCATATAGTGGTGGGGAGGGCAGGATTCGAACCTGCGTAGCATAAGCGACGGATTTACAGTCCATTTTTTATTGCTGTTAAGGTCTTATGGAGCGAACGGTGAGATTCGAACTCACGCCCTTGCGGGTCACACGGCTTTGCAGGCCGGGGTCTTAAACCACTTGACTACGTTCGCATTTGGTATGGCGGAGGCCATAAGATCTGGATGTTTCGAACCATCTTCAACCGATACCTCTTTGATTATCCGGTATTACGCGATAGCCGGCGCCACTGGTACCCAAGGTGGGATTCGAACCCACAGTGGTCAATGACCGGCAGGGTTTGAGCCTGCTGAATATACCAGCTCTTCTACTTGGGCATAAATATAGAACGAGGCCTCGCTCTATGATTTTTATTTATAGCGCCGACTCAGACACTTCTCAAGTGCAACCTCACCAGTCTCTAGCTTTATATCAGCTTCATACTCGGCATCAACTGTTTCTAGCACAATATTGTGTTACCCTTTAGCTACTATAAACCAAGTTTACTCTTGGAAGGTTTCTCGATTACCCTCACCTTCAACGGCAGAATCTACTGCTTGACGCCAAACTGACGGGTGCGGCGCCGTGAAGTCAGTTTAAGGATTGAGAAGAAATTCTTCCCTTACCTTATATAAATATTATATCATAATATTTATATTTTTGCAAATTTCTCATTTCTTGCTTCCATTGTAAATAATCCAGGATTGTTTTCCTTTCTCTCTCCGTAACTGCAAAAATCATCGGGGTTACGAGATTGCCACGAATCTTTTTGTGCATTGCCGTCCGAATAGATTTTTAGGCAAACTCCTAAATCATAGTGTGCGCAATCATTGCACCGCGTAACATAGCTTGACAGTCGGTACAATGCACATTCGCATTTGAAGCAAAGCTCTTCATGTGGGTTGGTTTTGGCAAACCACTCGCCACAGGCTTTACAAGCAGGCATTGTCATCACCTTCATCCATCTTTGCCCCGCAGTTAGGGAACCAATAGTTCCACTTCGTTGCGTCCAGCCCTTCCGTTGACTTCTTCCCGCATACTGAACAAGTTTCATCCGCGTTCCATTGCCCATGCATCTCCTGCAGCCGCTCCTCCACCGAACCCCAATGGGGCGGCTGCGCCCGCAACTTCTCGATCTCTTTCGCCTGCGCCTCAATCAAGTCAGCAGCTTCCGCCAGATTATCACCCATGGCAATAGGCGTTTCCCGATGGTTCCACTCCGCCCATTCTTCGTAAGCACGCAGAACATCTACGAGGTTTGTATCTTTCATTCCTCCACCTCCTGCATCCAGAACTCACGACGGCAGTCGAAGCAAGACTGAAATCTACAGCGATCCTTGCCGTTGAGTGGATATTGTTTCTGGTCTACTTGGCACGGTGAAATGTCAATTATTCCATTTATGTCAAATCTGACGTTTGGGAACTGCTCTAGAAACACGCTCTGCCGCGTCTTGCGCGGATTGCTCAACGATGGCAATTTCTCTCTCAAACTCTTCATCCGTTTCTTCGGGACTAACGCAACACCCAATATCACCAAGAGGGCATTTGACACATCCTATATCAAAAGAATTGCACATTCTTCGTTCTTCTTTCAAAAATTCTAAAGCATCCATCTTTTAGCTCCTATTTCTCGTCTAATTCGTTGGCGGAGGATAAGAGACTCGAACTCTTACGCCGTTGTTCACGGTTACTGGCGGTTTTCAGGACCGCTCCCTTGCCAATTAGGGTTAATCCTCCGAATAGAGCAGTTTTATATCTTGCTCAGGATACTTTCTTACAGGCTGTCAAGCATATCGTTCTTGGCAGCGATGGCCTCGTTCAACTCATAGAGGGCATCGTCCTTATAATCGACCATTTTGTCGAGATAAGTCTCCGCATCGACATACGCCCAATAAGCCTCGTCAACCTTTCGATTGGCACGGGCAACACGCTTCTTGGCAATCTTCTCCGCGCACCGCAGGGCAGCGAGCTTCTTACCCTTCTCCAGAGAGAATGCATCACCAGCATGGCAAACTGCAACACCTCGCACAGTCTTACCTGCATAGGTAGAAACTGCAATTACGCGAGAACCATTGGTATAAAACTTATACTTCTCAATCGGATACATAACTTATAACTCCTTTTCTCATTTACTATATATATTATAATATAATTTTTAATTATTTTCAAACTGTGCTTTTGTTTGGGGAAAGGTCTTTCCTCTTTTATCTTATATACATATAATACAATATATTTTGAAAAAATGCAAAAAAAAATAGGATAAGCCAAAAATGGCTTATCCTATTAAATCATTGAAATTTCCCCAAGCAATATCAACGACAGGAGAACCCCATGTCCCATCGCCTCGAAGATACTTTTCGTTATCATTAGCTTGAGGTGCTGGTACTAAACCTCTCGTGCCCGCGGCCGTAGAGGAAGCCCCAGTCATAGTATCTACATTGTTTTGAACTACTGTCCAGTCACTTGCTTTATAACTAGAGTTATAATCACTAATGCAGATAATCATATCGCCTGCTTCTATTGTTCCAATAGATGGAATTGTAAAAGCAGTATTGGCTTTATATGTCCAACCTTGTTTATAATTGGTTAGAGAGGTAATTCCGGCAGCACTAGAGACGACACCTTTAAAGATTAGAGAAGAAGAAACCGCGGTTTGCAATGCAGTGACCGCGGCTCTTACTTCTTCATCTTTAAGGAAGTAAATGGTACTGCCGAGTTTAATTTTGGAAATATCCGCCATTTACTCACCATCCTTTATTTTCATAAACGAGCATTTAGCTCGCTAGTGCCAAATTACTCGGAAACAGGAGTGACCTCGACAGTCTGACCAGGAACAGCGATGTCGCCAACAGCCAGCTCAATATTAGCGCCAGCAAAGGCCAGAGTGCCCTTGTTAGCCTTATCGTAGCTACCAGAGACGGAAACATCAACTTCATCACCAGAGAAGCCGAGAGTAGCAGCAACAGGAGTAAAGGTAGCAGTGTTAACAGCCTGCTTGACATAGGTAACACCAGTGACCTTCATGTCCTCAACTTCAGTACCAGCAAAGGAGCTGTTAACAGCATACTTATTACCAGTAAAGGTAGGTTGAGATACGTCAACAGTAGCGCCGGTCATAACAGCGGCAGAAGCGCCGAAGGTAGGCAGAGCACCAGACAGGACAGGAGCAGTATACTCAACATCGCCAGAAGCGGTAACAGCCTGAGAAGTGCCGGCCGCAGTAAAGGTAAGAGTCTCATTAGCTTCGTCAACAGTGGCAACAACGCCTTCAGTAGCAAAGGCACTCTTAGCATCGGCAGCCTTCTCGACAGCACCCTCAGTAATGCTATAAGCAGTACCGGCGGTCTTCATCTCCTGAACAGTAGCGGTAGCAGGAGTCACGGTTGCAGTTGGCTTAGAAACGGTACCAGCAATAGCAACACCATTGTCAGCATCAGCCACGAAAGAAGAATTGACAGAGCCAGCGGGCTTATAAGCCTCGGTAGTAACGGTAGCAGCGGTAGCAGCCTCAGCATCCTTCAAAGTAACGGCAATAGAACCACCCTTAATAGCATCACCAGTAACACTACCAGTAGCAGTAACCTTACCAGTGGATTCGATATTAGTAGCAGTATAAGCCATAGCGCCAGTGATAGAACCAGTGCTAGTACCAGTAGCCTTAACACCCTGTACAGTCTGAGCAGCAACGGTAGCAGTACCCTTATCAGCATAGGCAAAAGCCTTTAGACCAAGAGCATTCTGAAGTTCAGCGACAGTAATGTCCTTATTTAGCTGAAGACCAGCAATCTTAATCTCATTAGAGACATAACCACTAAGGTCAGTCTTGGTAGAACCAATCTTTTCCCAAGCATAGGTATAAGCGCCTTCAGCACCAGAACGGATAGTAATCCACTCAATGTAAGCACCTGCGGAAGCCTGCTCATCGGGAACCATGTAAATCTTGTACATGGTATCGGCAGAAGCGGTAACAGAAGGACCAGCAGCAGTACCAGCGGCATCAATTACAACGTCAAAGCTGTGAACCTGGCCAACCTGAGAATCAACATAAGACTTAACGGTTGCAGCATCAATAAGACCAGTGCCAGAAATATTAGCTGCAACAGCCTGCCAAGCGGCAGCGCCAAGAGCTTCAACGGCATGACTACCAATAAGAGTCTCGACTTTAGTGCGAGCTACAGCGTCTTTTAGGTCATAAGTGCTCCCGTTAATTACAACTTTAGAAAGTAACTTATTATCAGCCATAATAAAATTCCTCCATTATAATTTAGTCAAAGATAACTGTTTCGTTATCTTCATCTACTTTTGCTTCAATTTTTTTGTTTAACTCATTGGTAATAGCCTTCTGTGTCATGGTACCATCAACATTAACACCAGTATTATCATAGAGTTTCATAATGCCAGCTACATCAACGGTAGCTTGAGGAATATCTACGCCAACTTTGTTAAACACGCCATCTAAATAATAGTAGACATTATTTAGGTTGCGCTTGTCAATATAAAACTTATTTTCAATACCGGAAAGTGCTATCGTATGGTTTTCATCCGCATAGAACTTACCGTTATAAAAATAACAAATAATAAATAGGCTATTTGCATAGCCTTGGTCTTTTAACTACCCGTAAGTAGAAATACCATCGCCCACAACTACGCAAAGCCCTTGCTTTTCAGTATCTACTAAGCAAACTTCACCCTTGTTAGGAATGAAAATATCTCTTACTTTTTCGTAATTGTAGTCATAATCGCGACGCAGCTTAAGGATAGCTTCAACTCGTTTTACAGCCATAAGTTATCCTCCTTATCCAGGAATAGGAGCGCCGCCAGCGTCCAGAATGATAGTGTCTTCTTCGCTAATAAATGGAACAATCTTGTTGTTTTCATCTACAACACAAGGGATCCAACCGTTACTAGTATTCACGGAGATTAGCTCACCCTTATAATCGTATTTGCTTACCCATAGATTAGCTTCAACCATAGAACTAAAAGAGTTCTTCTTTGTGATATATCTCAGTTTGCCCTGGTCATCATAGTAAGAAGCTTCGGATTGTCCTTCTCCTTGTGAGAGAATTAGACTCTCTTTAGGAATAACGCCTTGGGCAATACTGCTTTCAATCTTATCTTTATCAGCATAAACGACATTAAAGCCCATTTATTATTCCTCCTTACTTACAGTATAATAACCATCTACCAAGATCTGTTTATAACCAGTCTTGATAAATTCAGCAGGTACTTGTCTATTAAACTTGCCACCAGTAATTTCGATCTTAGGATCGCCCTGAGTAGTGATATTACTGTTGCCAGAGGTTTCAAAAGTACCTCCAGAGATATAGCAGTCCGCCACGTTCAAGTCGTCATTGAGTTTGACAACTTTGAGGTTTTCATCACCATTGCTAGTTGAGAAAACTCCACCAGTGATAGTTAATTTCTTACCAACGTGGTGGGCATAACCTTGGATGTTTCCGCCATTTACGATAGTGACGGCTCCATCATCTGTCTTAATTGTCGTATAATCGTTGATAATTGTGCCACCATTAATCACTAAGGTAGGCTCGGCCGCATTTACTCCTTCAACATGACCTTTGTTTGGATCGGTAGAATTATAGTCATAATAACCATTCTCAATTAAGCTAGAATAGTTACCGGGGCAACTAATAATACCGCCATTAATAGTAGTCATACCATGATTGAACAAGGTATAATAACCATTCCCCTTTTCATCAATAGAACGAATAACACAACCATCATCGAGAATAAGGATTCCGCCGTTGTTTGCCAATGGCGCTTTTCCGTGCTTATTGCACTCGATGGTGCCTTTACCTTTAATCGTTAAAGCGGCATTTGCGGCGATGGCAATCGGCGTAGCTTCGTCATTCTTAATATCGTTATTATTCAAATCAAGAACAATTTCTTTGCCAGCCGTTAGAGTAATTGGCTCACTATAATTACTATCTAATTTAATAGTGCTTCCCGCAGATGCGTTCTCTAAAGCATCCTCAATGGAATCATAAGAAACGCCGTCTACTTCTACTTTTGTCCCAGCTTCGCCAAGAATTTTAATTACGTCAAGAGACGAACTGATTTCCGCTCTGGTATTATCATCAATATCTAATAAGATACGCTTCTTGTCGCCGGTAGTAAAAAGTATTTGACCTTCCTTAATAGGCACGTTTTTTAGATTTTCATAGGAACCCTTGAAAAATTCTAATTCAGCCATGTTCACAAATCCCTCCTCTCACATAGATATAAAAACTAATGCAAATCATTTTGCCACATTTGGCCTGAAAAATTCTAAAGCCACTTTGCGTTTGCACCGAGTGCGGTCCACTCTTGCTCATATATAAAAAGAAGCCCCTGTCACGAATGACAGGGGCTAGGCAGAACACTTGCAGGTGTTAAGCTCTCTCGGTTTTCTCATATATATATGATAAACATTGCTGCAACAATGAATTGGTGCCAACTCTGAGAGTCGAACTCAGTCCTCTCGCCGTATGAAGGCGGCATCTTAACCATTTGACCTAGCTGGCATATAGCCCTCTCGCGGGCTATTTTTAAAAATTATCGAACTTATTTACCATGGAGATGTTTACTTTTGTTAGAGTACAAGACTCAACAGTCGTATTTTTCATCCACTGTCTACGAGCGATTTCTGCGTCCTCGTCAGACATTGATTCCTCAAAAGCATCATAAGCCACAGTCAACTTAATCTTCTGCGGATTAACAGTTAAAGCGCCATCAGCGACCGTGGCATCAGAGGGAGAAAAAGTAATCCAATAACGGATTTTATCTTTTTCAAAGGAAATATTACATTCATCTTTGGAGTAGAGATCAATCTTCTTGTAATAAGCTGTAGTAATCCAACCATTAGACAATCTAACGGTAACATCATAAGAGCTATTACGCTCGTAATTGATGTTCAAATCCATGAGGGTCTCTTCCAGAGGATAACCCTGCTTTAGATCGAAAGCGATTGCGCGCAGACAATCAAAAGTAATGTCAGCTACTTGAGACAGCTTAACAACCTTTTCAATGTCCTCTTCCCAACCAGTACCGAGCTTATCAGCCATATAAGCACGAACTTCGTCAGGAGAGGGACAGGTAATCTCAAAATGATAATGGAAGCGGCCAGGACGGTTAATAAGAAATTCATTCAACTGACGAGGATCGTTACAGGTAATGACAAACAGCTTCTTACTGTTATCCATACCATCGAACAGACTAAGCATCTCAACCTGCGGATCGTCCTTCTCAGTCTTGGCGAAAGTCTTTTCAAACTCGTCAAAGATAATCGTTACCTCTTGCTGAATAGAGGCAAGAAAATTGCTGATGCCGGGAATAGCGGTGTCAACGATAATGACTGGCATATCGGCCTTAATAGACTCTTCCGCAATCATGCGAGCAAGCAGAGATTTACCAATACCCTTCTTACCGGAGAGAATGACACCGAAGTTTCTCTCACTTACAGCAAAAGATTTTAGAATCTTTTCTGCGCGACGAGCATGATTGCCGTAGATTGTATCCTCGTTGATAGCAAGGTCATCATGCTTAATAAGCCAAAAACCCATCATTGGATTAAATCCAACCGAGTAAGTAGCAATAGGAAGCTCCTTATAAGTCTTTACATCTTCGCCATAGACTTGATAACGAGAACCTGCGTTTACTATGTTCATTCCTTTACGTCCTTTCAATACATATTGGCGCGGGGCTGCGGATTCGAACCGCTTTTTCAGCCTTTTAACGCTGATGGTCTACCTTTAACCTAGCCCCGTATATGGTGGATCTTCGGGGAATCGAACCCAGGACCGTGCGGTTATGAGCCGCGTGCTCTAACCAACTGAGCTAAAGATCCATATGGTGGGCCAGGTTGGACTTGAACCAACAATGCTCGAAAGCCACGGGTTTACAGCCCGCTGCGTTACCAATTCCGCTCACTGACCCATTTATACGGTTAGGTAGAAGCAACCGTAAACTCCCTTTCTCTGTATTTTTTATTAAGGTTCAGTTTCCTTTAAGACTTTCAGCTTGTCTAAGTAGCAATCGCCCATGCTCGCATTCATTTTTAATTAACATACCTGTTCGCTTTGTTAAACTACTTTTGGCACCGGCTGATAGAATCGAACTACCACCAAGGGAGTCAGAATCCCTTGTACTACCATTATACGAAGCCGGTATAAAACAAGACGCGTTTTCTTGTTGCTTAACCTATTAAGCTATCTATCCTGTTATTGGCGGATAAAATCGGACTCGAACCGATAATACACAATATGTGTAATTGCTGTATGCGTCTTTATGTTAATTGTTTAACCCAGACCACCTATTAACAAAAGGGAATGGTCCCGTGAGGTTTATCCGCTGTCATCTAGAGCCACTTTTCTTCCTCAAACACTCTACTAAGAAGAGCCACCAACTTTTTAAGTCTTTGATTCTCGCGGACACGGGTGGTGCCGGGGAGGGGACTCGAACCCCCAATCCTTACGGCGGCGGATTTTAAGTCCGCTGCATATACCAGTTCTGCCACCCCGGCAGATGTTAATAGTCAACAATATCTTTTTCGGCTGGGCAACTGATTTCGAAGCCCACAAAAATATCGTTGTCATAAGCCATATTAGCGATAAAATCGAGTTCTATGGCATATCTATCGAGAGTTTGAATGTCATTTTCATACTCTTCAATGATTTCTAATTCAGAGTTGATCGCGTCCAACTTCTCTTCAAGAGAATTATTCGCGCTAGAAATAAGCTCTAACTTGCGGTTAAGGGTTTCGATCTGAGATTTGGCAAAATTTTTGCCAGCCCGCAGTCTCTCTGCTACACTTCTCAACTCTGTTTCATCAATCTTCCTAATCTTCTCATAAGGAGCATTTACTTCGCTATATACCTGAGTGCTCCGAGAATAGTCAGCGATAAGAATAAATTCTTTATCGTGCCGTGCAAAGAAATATAAGAATTGCGACATAAATTCACTCCTTTAGAAAGAATGGCCAGGAGCGCAGGATTTAAACCTACAACCTCGTGTCCCTAGAAAATCATAGTGGCTGCTGTCGTGGTCTATTTACTAGACCTGGATTATTACACGCGCTCTACCAATTGAGCTAGCTCCCGAAATGTAGTTTTGATAAAGGTTGACTACAAACCTTACTGGTGTGCGTTCCACGCCAAAGGGTTCTTCCGCGCGCTAAGTCCCACTCTTTAGAGGATTCAGTATTCGAGCTGCAACCTTCCAGTTCTCTACTCTTGCTCTGCCGACTCAGAGTGTCGCTCATTTAAGAGCTGCTTGCGTTTCTCCCACAAGCGGAATACAACTATCGGTAAGTAGTAGATTTTGGCAGCGGTGGAAGGGTTCGAACCTTCGAATACATGGGTCAAAGCCATGCGCGTTAACCACTTCGCAACACCGCTAAATAATCAAGACGCTAAAGAGTTACAATCAATTTACATTCGCTCTTCTGTCAATTAACTCTCTCTTACCCCAGGAGAACTAGCCAAACGGCGATCATAGATGATTCTTCACAATCCTCTGTATAAACTTTCTTTATAGAAAATAAAATTGCTGGCTAGCGTCTTATTCTAAATCATAACCCTTCATTTAGGCGGTTAAATTCCTCACCTTAGCTTTTGTTTATTTGTTCTAAGGCAGTTTTTGTGTGTGACCACTGTAGCGCTCCCAACGCTGGTACGGGATACAGGACTCGAACCTGTGACCCCTTGCTTGTAAGGCAAATGCTCTAACCTGCTGAGCTAATCCCGCATACGACTTACCTGATGTAAGTCGCCGCAAACTTCTCCTCAGAAATTAAAAGAGGCTGACTTGCACACCCGCCAGATTCAATGTTAACGAACATAATCATCGACTTCTTCGTCTCCATATCTGTTGCTCTGGCAACTGTACGAACCAAACCCTTGTCGGAAAAGTAGTAGCAACCCATATCAATTTTCTTCATACCATTTACTTCCTTTCTTAACTTTCTATAAATATTATAACAAAAATATTATAACATTTCAAGACCCACGAAAACTTAGACTTATGACTCCATAGCTCTCGCCTGTCTTCGTTCTAAAGAGCTATCTCGACGTCTGGCAGCAATGACTTGCTAATCATTATATCTTCTTCTATTAGTAAAGAAAGATTTGCTGTATAGGTCTTTATATAACATAGGAAAGGAGTGATACATAGTCCCCACCAAATGGGGATTGGTCCGAGTGGCGAGTCTCGAACTCACGGCCTCTAGATCCCAAATCTAGCGCTCTACCATCTGAGCTACACCCGGATAGGTGCCCCGCCATTTAAGGTCTTACGGGCTGACTATAACAAGACGCCTTTTGTGTAATTGGGAATCGAACCCAAATTGTTTCTTTTGTAGAGAAATGTCTTAACCTTTTGACTATTACAATAGTAGTGGTTGCAGTAAGCGTCTTCTCTTATCTTCTATAAATATTATAGCAAAATATTTTTAGAAAATCAAGTTGTCGTAATGAAGGCATTATAGCCCTTATTTTTTAGGTCATTTACAACTCGTGTTGCGTTAGCTTTTACAGAAAACGCACCAACTTGAACCTTCCAATAACTACCAACCTTGCGGACATAAGCATTCTTATATCCCGCATTGATTGCATCTGGAAGACCTTTAATCTTAGCCAAGAATGCATTAGCATTAGCTTTCTTACTAAATGCACCAAGCTGTACTCTGTAAATAACTTTCGGCTTTAGATAAATAGCCATTATATTATCAACAGGACGATTAGCAAGCGCCTTTGTGATACACTTGCCATCACGCAATATCTTAGTACTTCCGCCTCCATCAAGGTTAATAGCGTAATCAACCTTGAGAGTCCGCAAGAAAGATTGCATTTGCGAGAAGTTCATGCCCGGAGATTCAATAGCTACAATAAAGATATTTTCTTTATTATAAGCTAAAACAGTTCTTCTAGCCTTGTAGTTAATCTCGGAAGCAATAGTAATAGGAACTGCGGCGCCCGCCTTAATTAAGACTGGATAGCCACTTACGAAGTCCTCAAACTTCTCTTGACCAATTACACCGTACTTTAACTCTCCATTGACAGTTCCAAATCCTTCTTTGTAAAGAGAATTAGAACTAATGATTATACCTTCATCGGTATAGTTAAAGGCTGTTGAGCCATCAGTCATGCTGAAGAAACCACCATTGGAAACGATAGAAGGCTTAACAGCGCAACTATCATAGTAGGCTTTCAAAGTCTAACGAGGCTGTTGACATAGTGCCATATCAAACTTTGAAATCTCTGTCTTTGGAATTTCTACAACAGTGATATAAGAATAATTAGTTGGATTATAAATCTTCATTTTATCACCTTCCTCAATACTTATAAAGAAAAAGATAATTAAATTAAAGAAATATCTCCAAATGGTAGTCTGGGTGAGGCTTGAACTCACGACCTCTCGATTATCAATCGAGTGCTCTAACCAACTGAGCTACCAAACTATACTGGCGCGGGGAGAGAGATTCGAACTCCCGGACCCATTGCTGGGCCTCCAGTTTTCTAGACTGGCGCCATCAACCACTCGGCCATCCCCGCATATTGGTGCCCACTCAGAGATTCGAACTCTGGACCCACCGATTAAGAGTCGGTTGCTCTAGCCAGCTGAGCTAAGCGGACAAGTTTGGTGGAGGTAACGGGAGTCGAACCCGTGTCCGAAACATCTACTTAATCAGAACATTCTTACACAATAGTCCTTATTTATAGCTTTTGAATAGAGCCACAAGTCAAGAACAAACTAACTGAACTATAGGGCCGTACCGGTTATAGTACAACGCATCCACCACTTTGTTTTTAGAAGGAAAACAAAGAAACCAGAGGTATACCAGTTAATGGTCAGCGAGCAAAAGCTCAAGCTGCCATGTGAGAATCGAAATAATTGTTGTCAGTTAATTGTTTGTTGCGCCGTAAGGAGGTCGCCTACCCGTGTGTTCTAACTTCTCAATGCCCCGTCGAAACCTTTATACCCCCATATTGGTACGGCTACTGAGATTCGAACTCAGATTGTGACAGCTTAGAAGGCTGTTGCCATATCCATTAGGCGATAGCCGCTTATTTACCACGATAATTAAGCCAATCCTTGTAAACTTCTTTTCTCGTAGGATACGGCTGATCTTTCCAGAACCAATAATGCCTACGCTCTTTCCAGTTTCTAATACGACTTTGATAAAACTGCTCAAAGCTACGAGAAACAAGAGAACAATAGTCACAAATGTCGTACTGACAAAAGTATCTTTTGTAGAGAGAATTAGGTAACTCTAAATCGACATCTCGATTAAGCGCCCGCCGCACTTTTCGATTGGCCATCGCTTTCATACCCCGATTATGGTCTTTCCAAACAGGCTGTTTTCGATAAGAACGAGACATACTCAACACTCCCTGTCTTTATACTTTTGTTTGCGGGAATAGGAACCTTTTCTCTTCTTAGCTTGCACAGAAGATCCTCGATGCTTGAACTGAAGCCACTCTTGTAGTTCATCGCCAGTTTTCTTCATAGCTTGCTTGTAAATCTTCTTATTCATTTCTAGACCCCTTTCATCTTGTATGTACCAAAAACATATGATTGAAAATTGCTGTTTGGGTCTCGTGGGGTGACTGGTGGAATTCGAATCCACGACAACTTGAGCCACAATCAAGTGCTCTAACCAACTGAGCTACAGCCACATGGCATCCCTTGAGAGACTCGAACTCCCGGTCTTGCGGTTCGTAGCCGCACGCTTTGTCCAACTAAGCTAAAGGGACATATCTATATCGGTGCACAGCACCGATATAGGGCATCATCAGATACCGTGCTACTACCAATTGGTAATATCCGTTTCGTCGCTAGAGCGATTTCACGCCTTGTGGAAGTTGTAGGCTACTTCCTAAGCCTATGGAGCTGACAGAGAGACTCGAACTCCCGACCCACTGATTACAAATCAGTAGCTCTACCAACTGAGCTATGCCAGCATATTATTTGAATTTTAAGGGACGGTGGAGGTGGGGATTCACCGATAGCTACTCCTGCAGATTTCAAACTGCATACCCCTACTTTTCTGACTTTACACCCGCAGGCACGAATCCCGCATTAAGCGACCCGTTCAAAGTTTATTGTCATGTCAGCAAGACAAGATGCTTTTCACATCAGCTATTTCCTTATTAAAACTCATTCTAGGTCTGCAGCCCTTGACAGGTGAGTTAAACCCCGACGTGGTCTTTGTTTATTTGTCCCACGTCTAATGGAACCGAGGCGTACTCGCGTTTCACGGCTGGCGGAGAGGAGAGGATTCGAACCTCCGGACCCCTAATGGGGTCAACACCTTAGCAGGGTGCCGCATTCAACCAACTCTGCCACCTCTCCAAATTGATGCACTCAGCTTTAGGGACTTGTGACCCTTTGGTATAAAACCAAGCAGCTTTCCATCAAAAAGTGAGAATTATCGCTCACTAACTGTGGTTTCAACATTGTCGAAAATCATGTCATCAATATCTTGGAACATAGAAAAACCTCCTTATTTAATTTTACAAGACGCAAAGAAAATTATTTGCCGGACTTGAACCAGCTACAGTCAAATTAACAAGTTTGATGCTCTACCAATGAGCTAAAATATTTTTCAAAAGAAGAAACTTGCTGTATGCGTCTTACCCATAATGGCATTACGCCTATGGTTGCGAGAGGGTGGAGTCGAACCACCTTTCTCAACCTTATGAGGGTTGCGAGATAACCGTTTCTCTACTCCGCAATGGCACCGCGGGCTGGGTTTGAACCAACGACGCGCAGGGCTTCAACCTGCCGCTCTACCTACTGAGCTACCGCGATATAAAGAGCAGTTTACCGACTTACTCAGGTCAATATGTTAATCAGCGATAACGAACTTACCGCACTTGCTAAACACCTGCACCGGCTTACCCTTCAGGTCACGCTCTTCCAGCTTATTGAAAGGACAGACAAAAACATTGGAGTCGCCAGCTCGCTCCATCACGCCGCCGCAGTTGGGACATTTATGCTCCTTCTCCTTGACCTTAGGAGCCTTAAAGCCCATTGCCGCGCCCAGAGTCTTAAAAGAATCGAAAGTACCGTGAACCTGCTTCATAATATCTTCTCCTTTTTATCTATGTATGTTTCCTATTGTTAATGGTACTCCCAGTCAGGATCGAACTCACATTTTCAGCTTGAGAGGCTGATTACCTAGACCAGTTAGTAGATGGGACCATAACTCGCACTTCTTGCGAAGCTATTCAGGGAACGCGGCGTCACGCACCATTACCGTTTTCGTTTCGTTGTATAAGGGGGAAAGAAAAGGGTAAACCTAAACTGGTTTTTAACAAATATAATCAATAATCTAATATAACCGAGAAGAACCAAAAAAACTTCTCTTTGGTATCTAAAAGCACTTATCGTGCTATTAAATCGGAATAATAGAATTTCTTTCTATCAGTTTATATTTATGGCTTGTTATTTTTCGATGGCAAATAGGACATAGAATAACCAAATTAGATAATTCATTATGTTCTCTATTTTCATCTATATGATGGACTTCAAGTATATCTGGGTCTTCGTCCCAGCCACAAATACTACATTTGTGCTCATATTCTCGAAAAGCCTTTTCTCTATAATCCTTACTGGCCTTTCCATAATGACTAGGCTGAATTTCTACACAGCCAAAATCAATTCTTTGTGCCAAATCTTTATGTTCTCTGCAACAAAAATATAAACCGCTTTTTGAATTGTCTAATTTAGACTTCGTTTTATAGAACTCTTTTCCACAATATGCACAAGTTACTAATGTTCTTGTCTTTTTTAATTTATTATCTTTAGCTTCTTGTTGGCATAATGGACAAATCAAATGCGCCCTGTTGTCGCGTCGAACATTCTCATATTTCGTCTAAAATGTATAATTATGTTTTATACATCTGACTGTCAAAATAGATTTAGCATTTTCATATCCACCTATATATTCACAGGTTTCTAATGAATTTCTAAACACCTTATCTTTTAAGTCCAAAATTATTCCTCCTTTATCTTATATTATATATAAGAATTATGGGAGAAACATTAACTTGCTTTGTCCCAAAATTGGGATGGTGGAGCACACGAGAATCGAACTCGTCTGTTTTTCTCCTTGCAAGGGAGACGACCACTCCATGCAGTCCCGTGCCCCATAAGATATATAGAGAAAAGTGAAGAGTGGTAGTACCATCACTTATCAGTACCTCGTACATTAAACCACTGAGGTCGAGTTCTAGTTAACGACAACGCTCGAAAAATGTCAGGAGGTGTTGCTGGCAGCCCCGCTGGGATTCGAACCCAGACTTACTCCTTCAGAGGGATACGGTTTTAGAGACCGCCGTGCTAACCATTACACCACGGGGCAATATTCAGCAAGACACAGGTTTTTGTGTAGGATTTGAACCTACTATCATTTTCATTTAAGCAAAAATAAATTATCCAGAAAAACTTGCTGTACTGTGTCTTTCTCACTTTCTATAAATATTATATCATAATATTTATTATTTTTCAAATAAAGAGAATACTAAAGTCTAGGCGGGTGGTCATGTTTCAGCCACACGCTTACGCTACTCCGACTTCGCAAAATTCCACTTCCAGAATTTCAGGCGTAGGTTTTTTTACGCTAATTCAAGGGATTTCCACCGCAACTTACCTCGCCTGCCTAGACGGCCGATAAGACCTGAACCGTTTCAATATTCTCTTACTGGCGATCCCGACGGGACTTGAACCCGTGACAGGCTAGCGTTCTAACCAACTGAACTACGAGACCAAATACTTGGGGAGAGTCATTCCCCTAACGGTAAGTGATACCGGTTAATTTTATTTAAGTAATAAAACTAACAAAAGACTATCCAGATCCATGGACAAGGGAGGGTTCCTGGACTCGCACCCACAATCGGCAACCTCCGTAAGGTAAGCGGTTGACACCAATCCTTATGACTTGAGCGGATTAACTCGTTGGTGCGGCTAGTGAGATTTGAACTCACACGACCTTTCGATCACAAGCACCTCAAGCTTGCTTGTCTACCGATTTCAACATAGCCGCGTATTCACGATTGGTTACTTTGCTTCTTTATATTTAGACAGGCGTTTTCCACTAAGCCACATATCTAACGCTGCTTGTCTATGACGCGCATTGTTCTGCCGGTGGTAGTTTACCAATCAAAATCCATGTTAACGCCTCATTGGTACGGGATAAGGGACTCGAACCCTTACGCCATAGACACTAGATCCTAAATCTAGCGCGTCTACCATTCCGCCAATCCCGCATATTTTGGAAGCTTCCCCATAGGAGGTTTACCAACCCAAGCAGCTCTAGTGTTTTTCGTTTCTGCCGCCAAAACTACAAAAACCGGCACAAGCTCATTTTGCTTTGTCTTTCGTTTTGAAAGACTTTAAGGAGTTCTTGTTTACCTCGTTTTAAGTCAGAAACTTTTAGCTATTCCCCGCCACTAAAGCGATATAATAATTCTATCTGTTAGCTACTCAGATACATGATTATTATAACCTTTAGATTTGTGGCTGTCCCGGAGGGGTTCGAACCCTCGACCCCACGATTAACAGTCGCGTGCTCTGCCAGCTGAGCTACAGGACAATATCGGTCTATTTAATGTTTCGGCGACCAACCGAAAGGAAAAGAATCCTCTTCTTTGGCGCGTTCTTCTCTCGTACTCGCGCAGCCACGACATTTAAGGTTATCGTAGTCTAACCATTGGCTCTCACGGCTGCGTTACCAACTAGTCTAAATAAGTTTATTCGTGAATTGGCTAATAACTTTTGTACTTCAAGTGTCCAATTTACCGACGATGGGTTTACCGTTACTATTTAAAGAAACAAGCTGTATTCTTACCAACTTTCTATAAATATTATACAATATTTTTTATTAGAAATCAAATTTCCTTTTTGGCTTCTTCTTTTCTGGAATCGGATATTCATTAACCTCGATTCCATGCTTCTTAAACCAATCAAACAACGCCCATCTTTCAGAGCAAGGATTGGTTGGTGCTTCATGCACCAGCAGAACAATTTCTGGTTCATCACCATTGGTCACAACTCTCTGCGCTATACTTTCGAAGCGCCGCATGATGTCATCAAAATCGAGAGCATCTAATTGCTCTCTATAATGCTGCATAAAGCGACATTTAGAGTTGTCATGATCGCAATTCCCGCAGTAATCTTCGCTCTCTTGATGGTCTTTAGGCACAAAAGGCTCAGCCCGCAAGCCATTAAGCACTCCTCGCTTATCCAAATAGACATCACCTTGATGTTTGTTATAAAACCACTTTGGGTCCCACATCGCGGTAGAAAGAGCTACTGTATTCGGTTTCATAAACCGAACTGCGTAGAAATAAGAGATATAGAACTTCACAGGTCATCTCCTGCAATCTCAGAAACCAAATCTACCCAAAGTTCATAAGGAATAATAGGCACTACGCCATCATTCTTAGTATCTTCGATAATCTCCTCGATTTCAAAGACGCTACCGCAGCAACCACAAATAATTTCATCTTTATAAGCGATTCCCGCGGTATAATGACCGCCATCTGGATCCCAGAACTTAACCTGAGTAGGTGTCTCAAAGAACATATCATTACTTCCTTTCCTTAACTTTCTATAAATATTATAACATAATATTTATAGTTTTTCAAATAAGGTTTGAAGCTGGCAGGGGTGAGAGGACTCGAACCTCTAGTCCCGGTTTTGGAGACCGGTGGTTTAACCATTAACCGACACCCCTATATAACCCTTGGTTCATCTCCAAGGGGCGCTCAATCTTAAATGCCGGAGCTGTACAAACGGCGAGCAGCCTCTCTTCATTCCCCGTAAAGAAAGTCTGTAAAGATAGCTTAGTCAACTTTCGCTATCGGCGCCATGCCTCACCTTTATGCCTAGGTCATAAAAGGATTGCGCTATTGTTGATTGGCATTATGGAGCAAGATACCGGGTTCGAACCGGCCCTTTCAGTTTGGAAGACTGACGTGCTAGCCGCTAACACTAATCCTGCATAATGGTGCGCCAGGCGGGACTTGAACCCACGACTCTCTGCTTAAAAGGCAGATACTCTACCGACTGAGTTACTGGCGCAAACCTCAACCTCATATATTTATTATACAATAATTTTTAATTTATTGCAAATAAATCTTTTTTCTCTGAAAGAGGTTCTTCCCTTACTTTCTATATATATTATATAATATTTTTTATTATATATCAAGAGAAGAAATAATCCCGTTCGTCAGCATCCATACTCCGCTGTTCGCTAATGCGATAATTGAGACTGGGAGAATAGTTTCCATGCAGATTCCTACGCTTGCCTTTATTGCGTGTCTTAGCCGAACACATAGAACAACTACAATGAATTTTATTTTTACTATACTGATGAAGATTGTTATAATATGGATGCGTATCTCCATCATAGTAAACTTCTCTAGCAATACGACGCTTACGAAGAGCTTTCCGCATACTTACATCTCGATTATATGCCTGTGAACGCGGTTTCCGCATACCATACATCACCTCTCCAAGTATTTGGTAATAATAATGAAAGAGAGGGGTAATTACTTTAATTACCCCGCCCAAAATTTTTGCTTAGATACCCAATCGAGCACACAGGTCTGCAACCTTTGCCTTATCCTCTGCGCTCAACTCTGTTGGAGTAGCAGGTTTACTCTCCCATGCTGCTGCATTTCCATCTGTTGCTGGGGTAGTAACAGGAACCGCAGATGCGCTCACTGGTGTCTTGGGCATTGTCAGTGCGATAGAAAGCTGAACAACTTCGCCGTTCGGACCATCTTTCACATTTACATACAGCTTCTTGTCAATTAGCCCAACGAAATCATCGCCAAAAGCTGTCTGAATAGTGGCGATAGCGGACTGCTTCGCCAAATCTCCTCGTCTCTGTGCCATATTAAATCTCCTCTTCCTCTTCTGCGGGCAGTAGTTCTTCGGTCATTGCACGGTGGCAACATCCACAGAATGGCTCTGTCCCTTCAAAATAAATTTCATCTTCATCATATATTCTACGATAACAACTATGACAAGTCAAGAAAAAGTCAACATCCGCGTCTTTCTCTGCAATGCACTTGTCACATAAGAACTTATCGTCTCGATTCAAATACTCCTCGCCGCAAACTGGGCAGATTACCTTTGCGCCAACTTTAATACCGAATATCTCTTTGAATAGTTCTTCTTCCTTTTGTTTATTATCGGACGAATAAATCTCATTAAGGTAATTATTTATCATAGAAAAGTTTACCGCAACAACAGGACTATATGTACTCGAAGAAACTAAGTCACAATATCCAAGATAATCGCTTGTATCGACAATATCTCGCATATCATAAGTTCGTCCACCCGCGTTAATCTGATTATAGGTCATCATCCTATTTCCAAATTTTCCGATAGCTACTTTGAATCCATAGTCTGCAGGCGGTGCAAAATCTATTCGTGGAAATAGATTACTAACCATCCTATGAGTAGCTTCCAATAAGTCTGGAGAATCGTAGGGATACTGCCTATTATAGTAGATGCAAGTATATTGGTTTGTATGAATTAACATTCTCCATTTCTTATCAAACCATTCACTATCTTGCGGCAAACAGTTAAAATGCTTCTTTTCATTGGCAAGGTAGGCAACAATAGTAGTACCATCTACCATATAGCTTAAATCTCCAGAACGATAATCTCCATCAAGAGACTGACAAGAATACCAGTTAGAGTCGTTCTCCGACAATGTAAGAAAATCTCTCGGATCAACAGAGAGATAGAGGTATCCTTCAATCTTATTTTCTTGGATATATCGTGATGCTGTATCCTGCGCCCATCTCGTTACCTCTTGATTGGGAAGAAACTTCTTGAAAGACTTAAGTATCTTCGCTCCTTGCGGGATATGGTATGTTGAATATGGTAAAACAACTTTATTCTCGAAAAATCCATCGGCGTTTACGCGAAGGAAAGTCTCAAAATCCTCGCTTAACACACCGTTATCATCAAGAGTAGAAATGAACTCATTGAACCTGCGGGATCGCTGCTCAGAGGAGAGAGTAACCTTAATAGGTTCCGCGCTTCTGATATATGTCTTGCCCTTAAACAACTTGATGAATGGAGCTTTTGCCTTTTCCCATTGCTCCATCATTTTTGTAGCATCTACATCGAATGGGAAGTCTTGAGAATGGACAAGAATTGCTTCGACTTCCTCTTTAATTTGATTATAAGCTCCAGTCAATCGGTGTCCCTCCCATGTCCGTTAGCAACTTATTAGCTGTTGAAAATGGTTTGCTGCCTCGAAAAGCAGGCGTCCCACGACATGGTCTTGTTGCACTAAAAGGACTTGGGTGGGAGGAAAGCACATAGGCTTTCTTAATTAGATTTTCTTTTACAATATGTCCGCCATCTTCATATACTGCCGCACAAGAAATCAAATCTTTCAATAAATCCTGTGCATTAGAACCCCACAGTAAGAATACGACGGGCTGCGGAAGTTTAGTGGCTGTCTGCAAGACAGACTTAGTGAATCTATCCCATCCCCATCGCACACAGCTATTAGCTTGATGCTCATAAACTGTAAGTGAGGTATTGAGAAGTAAAACTCCATTTTCTGCCCACTTAGTCAAGTCACCGCTTTCTGGTCGCTTAATACCAACATCTTCTTCCAATTCTTTAAAGATATTTACCAATGAAGGTTGGAGAGGATTACCTGGAGCAATCGAGAAAGCTAATCCATTAGCCTGACCAGGGGTATGGTATGGATCTTGTCCTACGAGGCAAACCCGCACATCTTCAGGTTTTGTCAACTGTAATGCTCTAAAGATTTGTTCCTGCGGAGGATACAAAATCTTACCATTATCTCGCTCTTCTTGGGCATGAGCCTCAAGCTCAGTTGCCAAGTATAGAGCATCCTAAGGGAGAATCTCAGACCACTTAGACATTAGAAACACTCCTTTTCTTTTATCTTATAATAATATTATATTATAATTAAAAAAGAAAATCAATTAGATTTTTCAATTAGTTTAAGAGAGTCTTCAATTACTGTAAAATAATTAGAACATAGATGACAGGTTCTGCCGGGCTCTTTACAGCGCTGTCCGCAATTAAGCCTATGAGTTGCGAAATCTTCTTTGAATAGAAGATTGTTAATATCATAAGGCAAGTTGACCATTAAATCTTTTAAGCTATAATTAAATGTACCTCTGTTGTAAATAGAAAAAAGTACATCTTCCTTATCTTTGTCAGGCTCATTAAAATCAATTACATCTATTGAGGTATAAAGTTTAAGGTCTTCCGGGCGAATAAAGAAGTCATTAGCATCTCCTCTTGTTAGACTACTATTTGGAGATAGAGTGGGAGATACGCGGATTTTAGTTTCTTTCTTACCTGCGGCAATCTTATCCATCTGAAAACCGAGCGGACCATCGATATAAATATCAGACACGCCTAGATCTTGAAGTTCTGCAAATGTCTCCCAATCTGTTGCGGGGAAAGTTAAATAGGCATGATAGCCTTTAGTAAGCAACATCCGCAGTTGATCTATCCGACCGCAACTAATAGTATAGTTATCTGTAACAGTTTTGATTAAATCAATCTGCTCTCGGTCTTTTGCGGAGAAAGAACTATTCTTCATTGTGATGTTATATCGTTTATTAGGATTGTCTTTAATAAAGGTAAAGATAGTTCCTAACTGATTGATAGGACATCTAATTTCTTGAGCCTCTTGTTTATATTGTGAATGGTAATTAACACTAAAAATCATGTTTAAGCCTCCATTTCTTCTATATTTATAGTAGCATAATAATCTTTAATTGTCAAGCTATGAAATTGCCAATTAGATTGACAGTTTAATTTAATTTTGTTATAATAAATATAGAAACTAAAAGAAAGGATTATAAATTATGTTTCCTATTATTCTTTTTATGATTATTTATATTATTTGCTCGATTGTAGACTTTCCTTGCGGGCCTTGTTTCTTCTTCTTTTGCTTAAAAAGAAAGCTCGGTCATTTGACCGAGCTTTCCAATATGAGTTATTCGATTAACCCAGCTTACGATAGCCAGAGAGCTTCTTCGCCTTACCAGCGACCTCAACAGACACGCTGTCCTTTTCAGCCAGATCGGCCTTTACACACTGGGTCAGACGAGCAGTCACCATCTGAGCAGACACATCTTCGTCGCCGATAGCCTTGACGATCTCAGGGATAGTCATGAAGTCCTCGGTGGACATGACATCAAGGATACGAGCACGGAGAGCATCGCCCTCGTCACGCTTAGCCTGAGCGCGCTTAGCAGCAGCCGCAGCCTTATTGTCCAGAAGCTCGATCTCATGAGCAATAAACTCACGCAGAGCGTCGCAGGTCATATCCTCGTTTTCGAAAGTAACGCCCTCGGACTCAACATGGTCCACCATGGTCATCAGGGTGTTGTAGCATTCGCGCTTGGTAATCTTCTTAGTGTTAGTCATAATAGGGTTCTCCTTTTCATCATTTTATGTATTTATTATACGAAAAAATTTCTCAAAAGTCAAGAGTTCGTCAAACATTTTCTTGCGGAATAGAATGTATCCTTGTTTTTCCTTTCCCTTAACTTCTATATATATTATAGAATATTTTTGAGATTTTTTCAAGTTTTGTCTTGCGGCTGGTGTCTATTTTACATAGTGGTGATACCGATAATGGCAAAGAAGATACAAAAGCCAGCTTCGATAATCGCAGAAGCTCGATAACGCCGATCGACAGAAATGCCGCAGTTAAAGCCCCATAGAATGGCGGCAATAAGATTGAGAATGATAGTATGCTTAGGCATTGATGTTGATCCACTCCTTATTCTTTGCTTTCTTGTCGAGGATCGCAGCTAGTTCAGCGGGCTTCTTCATATGGCGATCGTCGCCATTTCTGAACTCATCCCATCCAAGAATGAGATACTTGAGATGCTTAGGAGCATCTTCGGGGAAAGTGTCCGTGCTCACGATGTGCCAACCAATGCCGACAGCATAACGAGCGCAGGAATGCTTCAGCCACTCTTCATCGGTGGAGCGAGCGCCGCGGATAACGAGGATAGGCCCCTTATCGAAGCCACGAGCGTGCTTCAGACCATCCCAGCCCTTATCTTCGCCCTCTTCGAGTTTCTTGCCATAATTCTTGGCGAACTCAGCATCGGTATACCAACGCACGGAGCGGACAGTACCAGTCTTAGGATTCTTCACATCGACATAATACTTGCCGCCCTTGACATACTGCTCTTTCACAATGGGGAAATCCTTGAAGCTAGGTGCTACCATATCTCTTATCTCCTTTCAATTACCAAGAAATCTTGACGAGAATACTCTCATACTGCGGGAACACGTCGCGCAGGTACAGTTCGTCACTTTCACAGAACTCATCCCAACGAGTATCCTTGTAAGCATACTCCTTAAAGCAGTCGTTCATGAAATCTTCGGGGAACAGCAGAGTGGGAATCTCTACGTCTAAGCCATACTGCAATTTGATTGCTTCTTCAAGTTCATAAGAACTAACTGTAGGCATCATTTTTACTTCCATTTACTATCTCCCTCACTTTCTATATATATTATAATATATTTTTTATAAAAATACAAAGAGATTGATAGACGTGGTCTATCAATCTCTTACGGGTATTTATTCTTCTTTTATTAGACATTTCAATTTCTCTTCCAGATAGGCTTTAGACTCATCATAGACATACTTATAGCAAGCTAAAGCGGTTACATCGCCAACTGCGAAGCCTGCATACATCAGGTCATAACTTAGAAAGTAACTGCCATCTTTGTATTCAGGCGGATCACATTGAGGATTATAGGGGCGCTCATACTCCTCTTTAATTTCGCCATGCTGAAGCAACCAAGCTTTATAGTCCTCAAGCTTCATTATCCTTAACCTCCTCAATCTTATAGTTGTATTCAGTTTCTTCGAGCAGTTTTCCAAATTCGTAGCCCGAAGGTTTGCGACCACGCTCTGCGATAGCTCTTGTTTGAACGAACATCAGAGCCAGTTGAAACGCTCGGTCCGCAATCTCATATTCTTTTGTTTCCGCAGTAATTGGAAAGCGATCTTCGAAGGTTTTTGAATGGAGGGATACGGAAATGACGGCAGTTTTCATGGAATAACACCAATCCTTTCTTACCAGTTATCGTTAGCTTTACTTGCGTTTTGATTCAAAGTAGCTAATTCTCGACCTTCGCTATCACAAGGGATTTCATTGACAAATTTTCCTCCATCAATGATATCACGAGGAAGTGTGATAACATTTTGATCATCAGGTTGCCGAAGGGGTTCTCCGCAGCGTTGAAGTTCATGAGGGAGACGACCTTGGTCACGAAATTGAAGCCGAACATATTGGTCACAGGCACGATAACCTTATTCTCAGAGTTCAGAATGTCGATGCAGTGGATACCATCTTCCTCAACAGACTGGACATACATAGGCTTGCCACGATGCAGGTCTCGGCATCTTCTGAAAATCAAAAGTGAAGCCAGTAACATCGACAGTTGCCGATGCCCTCAACTGGACAGCTTCTTTCTCTTGCTGATCCGCGGGAACGCAGTTATTGAGCACCTGTAGGAAAGACTTCTCAATCTCTCGTAAGAAGGTTTGAATCTCTGGCGAGTATGCCGCGAAGTTCAAGCGTATTTACCATTTCTTTTCTCCTCTCCTTTCTTATATAAATATAATAACATATAATTATAATAATTTCTAATAGGGCGGTAAAGATACGAGGATAAGCGGGATGGCAAAAAAATTGCCAGGCCGCGGGTAAATTTTAAGACATTGGTCTTAACGGTATATTTGTCCGTTTTTTTCTAATGATTTGTCCGAAAATTTCTAATGATGTGTCCAAAATTTTCTATTATGTTGTCCAACTTTTTCTAATAAGTTGGACAAAAGTTTCTGGTTGGGATCAATTAATTGATTTAACTGAATTTTTATATGAGAATAGTAAAGAGAGGAGTTTCTTTATGGTAAAAACCATTGATACTCGACAGATGCCATGTCGCAAGGATATCACGAGTAATAAGAGTTATTGTGATTTATTATTTGCTTGGATTCAATGTAATTCTGAGCGAGCTACGCTACACAGTCAAGATAGATAGATTGAGAAGAAGAAGTGTTAGTTTACTAATATTGAACGAGAGATGACAGACAGTCAAGGCAATAAAGTCATGGGGCGAAAGACGATTGCTAAATATTTCCATTGGTTAGTAGAATAGGGTTTTTTAGTAGAAGATGAAAAATATTATAAGATAATTGTGTTTGATAAAGAAAGCGCAAATATTCTACAATATAAGACTTTATCTATCTTAACTAATGTATTACGTCCGCACGTGATAGATATTTATTAGTATCTATTTGGCAGATTCAAAGTGGCAGACGAGAAACCGTATTTGGTTACGGTAGCATAGATGAAAGAGTATATAGGGGTAGCAACAACAACAACCTCTAATAATGCAATAGTGATGGATTCATTAGAGATTTTGAAACGATTATAGCTGCTTGATTTTTAGTATGTATAGACCGAAGAAAAGAAAACAAATATACAAATTGATTGGGTTGTAGATCGTCTACCCGATCTGTGAAACCAAGATGAGTTGTCCAAAAATTTCTAATAAGTTGTCCGTTTTTTAGATACCGTATTAATATATAGTTTGGCTTCGCCAAACGGGACGAGATTAAAATCTCTCCGAGCTTCGCTCTCCGAGATTTTAATCTCTTTCGGTCGCGCAAATAAGGAGGAGAAAGATTGAACATATCTCGTAAGAGGAGGAGAGCTTTTAGATTTTAAAGATAGAGACTTTAGCTTTATGGGGAAAGAGAATCATAATATTATAAAGAAATGGCTAAAATGAGAGAGTGGCTAAAATGAGAGAGTGGCTAAAATGAGAGAGTGGCGTGCCGATCGGGTCTAATTAGACTTCTCAATTCCCCAGCCCCGAGATCGCTACCCTGGCTCCCGCGATTTATATATAAAAAAAGAGAGGGTATTAACCCTCTCTTATTTTTGCTCTTGATTCTTATAGACCGATCTCCCGCAAGAAATCAGCAATCTTCTCATTGTCACTCTTATCTTTGTTCTTAGGAACGGCATCAAAGAGATTATCAACCTTGTCCAGGAGAACCTGGAGGAGCTCATCTGGCTCCTTACCAACCATAGTCGCGGTAGTCTCAGCGTTCAGCTTAATGATCTGGAAATAATCCTTGATATTTTCAGCAGTCCAATCGGGATACTTTTCTGCCATAGTAAGAGTATACAGGGCAGCCGCGTCAGTGCAATCAAGATGTCCCTTAGAAACAGCGGTCTCGAACTGATTCTTCATATGCTCAATCAGTTCAGTACGAGCGTCCTTAATTGCCTTCTTCTTTTGATCCTCCTGCTGGACCGCGTTAAGAGTCTTAGAGAACATCTTTGCAATGTCATCAATAGTCAGTCCATTCTTCTGGGCATCTCGAATCATAGCTTCAAAATCCATGCTTTATCACCATAGTTCTTCTACTGGGAAGAACCAATTCCTTTCTTAATTTCTATATATATTATATAATATTTTTTAATATATGCCAACCCGATCGGAAATTAGTCCAAAAATTTTCTCTCCGGTATGAATTTTTGCTAGGTAATAGCATTTATGTAGTTGGCTACAGAGAATTTGAAATAGGAAATATGATTACTTGATGGATTTAAAGTGCGTTTTCTTAATTTTTAAATCAAAAAGCTTAGATTTTTGCGCTATTTTGTCTCGTTTTTAGCAATTTTAAGCTAGAACCGAGGCGTTTCTTAATTTCTATATATATTATATAATATTTTTTAATATATGCCAACCCGATCGGAAATTAGTCCAAAAATTTTCTCTCCGGTATGAATTTTTGCTAGGTAATAGCATTTATGTAGTTGGCTACAGAGAATTTGAAATAGGAAATATGATTACTTGATGGATTTAAAGTGCGTTTTCTTAATTTTTAAATCAAAAAGCTTAGATTTTTGCGCTATTTTGTCTCGTTTTTAGCAATTTTAAGCTAGAACCGAGGCGTTTTTATATCTTTTTTAATATAATAACATATTTTATTATAAAAATCAAGAGGAAAGATAATTGCGGGCCCGATCGGATTAACTGGGTCTCCGCTCTTCTTATTTAGTTTCTAATCGTTTTTCTCTTGTTTTGATACAGTGAACTGGACCCGATCGGCAACGCAGGAGGTTCGCTATGAGCAACTAAAATTTTGCTAGCTACACGGCAGTGGAGTGGGCCATATGTCAAATGAAATTAGAAATATGAGTCAATGGTGGAATGGAAATAAAATTGGACTAGAATGTCAAACTTTCGGGAAAACGAGAAGCCATATGAAAGTCGGCTAGATTGAACAAAAATTTTGCATATGCTTCCGATCGGTAAAACTCGGGCCAGGTCGCCCGCGACCGGCCCGCCATTATACCCCATTTCCGTCCGGTTGTCAATAGGCAATTTATATAAAAATCTCATTTGATTTTTGGTGAAAATGTCTTTGTGAAAAATGCACAAAAAATCCCGCTCAATCGAGCGGGATTTCGTAGGTTTTGCGTATCGTCACTTTGACGGTTTTGGGTTTCTTTTTGCAATAAAATCTGTCATTTCTGACAAACTCGCCTATGCCCTCGTCCTGCCACCTTTGGCGGGTCTTATCCTCATATCTCAAGGTGTTATACTTTGAGAGAGGAAGCGAAAAGTCATAGACGAACTCACCGCCCGGCGGCATGGTGTAGTTGGGGCTTTTCTTATAGTTGCGGTTATGCTCTTTGCGGCGGCGCTCAAGGTCATTTGTAGTGCCTACCTTGAGAATGAAATTGCCGTCCCTGTCGATATAATGACCGACATATAGAAATTCTTTAGGTCGCTTTGTCGTATGCTTTCCCCTCTTTCTGGAAGGGCGGATAACCCCATCCTTATTAGCTTTTCGGCTTGCGCTTTTGCACAAGCGTCAACTCGAAAGTTTCACCGCCTACCATAAAGGAAATCTGTCTTTCCTTGTTCGTGATGGCAAGGTTAGAAACATCAAAGTTACTGTTGTGTTCCATGAACTCCGCAAGCTCCGCAATAATGCCCCCCTTGGTTGCGTTAGGCTTGCGTTCTCGCTTGGTGAATTTGTACGCCGTGGGCGCTTTCCGCGTTCCTGCATGGGCATACTTTTGTGCGGCTTTCAGCTTATCCGGCGGCAAGTCATATTCCGTTTTTTCGCCTGCTTCTACTGCCTTATCATAGGCGAGAATATCTTGCGCTTCTTTCTCGTCTGGAAACACTCGCTTGATACGCTCAAGGCGTTCAGCGTCTGTTACTCGCTGGGCGATAATAACCACTTCCTTTCTTTTGGCGGGGAGAGGGGTAAAACCCTCTCCCCTATGGGGTTAAGCGAGACGGAACAGAGCCTTGCCCTTGACCTCGGTCTTAATGACCTTATCAGCCGCCATGAGCTGACGCACCAGAGGGGAAATCTTCTGAGTGCTGAAGCCCTCGAACTCCGCTACGCCCTTGATAATCTCGGTGCAGGTCACACCAGCCGAAGTATCAGACAGAGTGGCGAGGAACTCCAGGATGAGCGCCTTATAGCCCTCGTTCTCCTGCTGGGTCTTGGTCTGCTTCTTGTTCTCACCGCTATTCTTCTTGGCGAGCAGAGCCACCTCATGCTCGATGAAGTCCACGGCGTCCTCGGTGGTCGTGCCGTAGGTCACGGGCTGACCGTTCAGCATAGCCTTAATGTCCTCGAAACGCATAGCCTTGGTGATACGAGTCTTGTTGGTCTTTTCCATGTTCAAATCCTTTCTGGTTTTTAGGACTGTCCTTGTCCTTTTGTGATTTTATTATATCATACTTTCGGCGGTTTGTCAAGAGGTTTTTTGAACTTCTTTTCAAACTTTCGGAAGTTTGATACCGAAGTAAGATGTTGACTTTTCAAGGTGCATTGGGTTTCCTTGTGCTTTCATTATAGCACTTTTCGCTTGGCTTGTCAAGAGGTTTTTTGAAGTTTTTCGGAAGTTTCTTGACTGTCGCTTTTCGCCGTTTCAAGAACCGCTTTCCCTTAACTTCTGTACCTATTATATCATGCCTTGCGGAGTTTGTCAAGAGGTTTTTTCAAAATCTTTTTGGAAGCCTTTCGGCGTCCCTCCCTTAACTTCTCTTACATTGTACCACCGCAAGCCCCGGAAGTCAAGAACTTTCTTTCAAAAAGTTGCACAATTTCGGGAGATCCGAAGCATGATTTTTTGTGCAGTTTGCCGATTGACTTTTTGCTGGCGGTGGTGTATAATGAAAATTCGGCCCGCTGCGTGCGCCAGCGGGCCGTCGAAAAGGGCATTGTGCATTTTGACGAAAAAAAGAGGGGCGTTGCCCCTCTTAGTCCAGCCCACATTCGATAAAATCGAACAGGTGTTCATCTTCATCTGGAAGTTCATAAGTACAACGCTCATGCCCTTCCAAATATTTCCAGCCCAGCCGCTTCATCGCAGTTTCTTGAGCGTCGAAAGTCAGAAAAGATAAATCCATTGTCTTTTTCATTCTTTTTCCCTTTCTGCCTTTCCGCTCAATCAAGAGCGGAAAGGACTTCAAGCAGATTGACTTCTGTGGGGTCGATTGACTCGCCCAAATGCCACCCGTCCCGCACCTTTTTGTTATCGTCAATCAGAACTGCGGGAGCATCTGCAACGCGGCGGATACAGTCAGCCTTAGTCCTGCCATAGGCGATAAAGTGGCATTTATCAGCAGGGAAGTTATACTTCTCAAGCCACTCTCTTTTTGCCTTGCGGACGGCGGTTTTATATTCCTCGGTGCTGTCCTTGCTCAACCAACTGATAATGCGAATTTCATATCCCTTATCAATCAGCTTCAAGAGGACTTCTCGCAGAGCTTTCATATCCCACATGGGAGCGGCTTCTGCATAGGGGCTTGCGTCTTCTGCCCGCAGTTTATCTAACCAGTTAGGAACGGCGTACAGGTCAGCAATCGTGCCGTCCATATCGAAGCAAATCATTTTCATTGGGTCACGTCCTTTCTTTTGATATATTCATTATAGTAGATTGCTTTTTATTTGTCAACCCCTTTTTCAAGGTTGGGGAGATTAAATCTCCCCAAACCTAATTACCGGCATTTCTCGCAGACTTGCGGAAAACTCTCGCTGAAATTCTGTCATAGGCGGATATTCTCTCTTGTTCTCAAAGAGGGCTTTCCGCATGGGCTTATGCTGTCGAAAGCAATAGAACATAATCTCCGCTTCAATCAGCACATCTTCCAGCCCGGTGTGGCTTTCTTCAAATTCGTTATTACCGGAGATAAAGCGCCACAGGATTTCGGCGGTCTTACGGCAAGCACCATTTTTCAGCACATAGCCATTCTCTTGACAGAACGCCTTATAAGTGGGCATTTTGCAGATAACATCTTGTGCCATTTTCATTGTGTCCCAGATCTCCACGCTGTCGAATGGAAACCAGTACCGGAAACGGCTTGCGGTGGTGTAACGCTGTGTTATATTCAAAGCGTTATAGTCAAAGCGGGCGTTATGGGCGGCTACCTCTTTAATGCCCCACTTCTCGATAGTGTCCAGCATAGCCTTGCGGATTTCGTAGGTGCTTGCCATCTTTCGGCTACCTGCCCGCAGTTCCTCGATATAGCGGGGGATTTTCCAGTTATAGTAAGCCGTCCGCATAAGGTCGCGTTCCTCGCAGAAAATGTCACGGTTGACATAACTTGCGGTTTCATAGATATTGCCCTTGGTATCTACAACCGCCCAACCGCAGTCATATACAAGGACATTGGACATATCCAGACTATCGCCGTCTTGGATAGTGTTGGCAGTTTCGGTATCAAGTACCAAAACATAGTGCTTGCGCTTATCAATTTTTTCCATCTTGTCAAATCCTTTCTATTGATTGAGGTTTACCATCGTTCCCTCAACTTCTGTACTTAGTATAGCACACTTTGCGCTTGCTGTCAAGAGTTTTTTCAAATCTTTTTTTCAAGGTTCAAGGGGTGTTTCTCTTAACTTCTGTAAACAGTATACCACTTTTCGGGAAAGTTGTCAATCGTCAGATTGCACAAAGATTGATCGAGAAATTTGTGCAACTTGTATATTGACAAAAACTCGGTCCGCGCCGAGCGTGCGCGGACCGCCCAAGAAGGATTTGTGAAAATTGCACAAAAAAACTAGGTGGATTTCTCCACCGAGTTTCTGTTGCTTAGCCGAACAGAGCGCTGAGCAAGGCGTCAATGTCGATTTCCGGCTCGTCCTTTTTCTTGCCGCCCTCTGCGATTTCAATGGCGTAGGGCTTGAGATTATGAAGCATATACATCGCCATCTCGTCTTTCCCTCCGCGGGCCATCTGGACAAGCGTTGCCAGCATAGCGGCGTCCGCGGTATTGGCATCGAGGAGCTTCTGCGTCATCTCATGGGTTTTCAGCAGGTCATCGCATTCCATCTTGTTCTTTTCGGTCATCATAACTAAGTACCTTTTTCCTTGTTTTTTTTGTTCCCTTGGAACAATTTTATTGTATCATAGTTTTAGGGGTTTGTCAAGAGGTTTCGCAAACTTTTTTTTCGACTTAATCCCCACAATAGCGACTTGCAGTTGAGCCTACTTTATCTGTTTACTTCCTCTACTTTCTCGAAGTTGCGCACCCTCGGATTTCTTGGGCTACTCCCTCTTGACATTTTGTATTGTATCACAAACCGTGCGGTTTGTCAATACCTTTTTCAAAGATTTTTGCTTTCCGCAACAAAATATTTTGCTTCGTACTGATTGGCAATCGCTTTGACTTTTGCGCTTTCGGTTTGTGTAGCGCAGTAGAAATTGAAAAGTGTGTGTTTGTCGCTTAACTCAATGTAAGAATGGGGAACACCCAATTCATCAATGGCGTCTTTGTACTTGGTGGGAACTGTTAATTCCACTTTCCACAGCTTATCTTTCCTCGCTTTAACTTCTCCATACTTCACGACGAAAACGCCGACGAGGTTACAGCCCGCAGTTACTACAACTTTCTGCCACAAGGGAAAATCTGCAACAGTGTAAATCAATACAATGTTGTAATAGCCATAGTATAGAGCGGAAACAATACTCGCAACCCATGGGCCGGATTTAATAGTTACAATGCTCTTGATTGTGGAGAAGATAACATTTACAATCGAAAGCAAAATGAAGATAATCAACAAGTTCATTTCTTTCTCCCTCACTTTCTATAATTATTATAATATAAAATTGCCAAAATGTCAATAGGCAATTTTAATTAGGTTTTTTCCATCCCATTTCTTCCATTTTTCATCAATAACTTTGCCATGCGCTTCTTTCTCTAAACCGTTAGCAATAACAGTCCGTACAGCTTCATCAATAGAGCCATAGTTGTCAATATCAACGGTTTGATTGTAGAAAAATTTAGTGCGACCAAAGAACTTGCGGTTAGGGCGAATGACTTCTTGTATCCAGATTTCTACAAGCCATCCCCGGTATTCATCAGAAACGATAACCTCAAAAGTGCGGTTCTCATAGCAGTAAGTTTTCTTTTTCATGGTGTCTACCTCTTTTCTTTTGTTGTACTCATTGTACCATCGTTTCGGGAGAAAGTCAAGCTGGCAATTTGCACAAAAATGCAACGAAAAATTTGTGTAATAATACCCTTGTGCAAACTCGGCGCGTGGTGGCCCACAACGCGCCGCCGGAATTAAAGGAAACTTCGTCAAATTGCACAAAAAAGCGGCTCAAATCGAGCCACTTTTTTTACGGAAATTCGATTGACTGTTGGCAGAAACAAGGCGGATTATCGGAATTAACTTCTATGGTGGCAGCGCCCTCCATTCCGTCTGCATCCTCATAACCGAAAGTTACTTCAATCGGTCCAACATTCTCGAAGTAATCTTCAAATGCTTTGCGAATTGCTCCCATGTATTTTGCCTGTTGATTTTCTCTTATCTGTTGAATACGCTGTTGGGCAAGAACGATGATGCTTTGTAAGTCATCAACGCTTCGGCGCTCAAGAAATTCTTTAGCCGTTTGAACATCCATTTTCTTACTCCCTTTCTTTTGTTTTAATCCACAGGATTGATTTCGCCGGGGATGCTGAAAGAATCAGCGTCCAGCATAAAACTGTGGTCCTCGGTAAAAAGCTCAATCATGCCAAAGTCCATGATATAGTTATTTACGGCTCGCCGGACGTTATTCCAGAGATCAGTCTTTCGGCTTTCTGAGCGCCGTTCCCTTGCTTCTTTTATCCTGGAAATGAGTTCGTCCAATTCTTCATCGGTCATGTAGCTAAAATCGGTGTTCAAATCCATCTTTATAACTTCCTTTCAGTTTTTGCTAACGGAGGAAAAAATGGAGCGCAAAAGTGCAATAATGAGCCAAATAGCCAGAGCCAACTTCCACGAAAACACGATAGTAAAAGTGCCAATGGCTACAATCCCAATAGCGGGAAGAAGCCAGCAAAGAAGCCAAACAAGGCCCGCTGTGATAAGGAATGAAACCACGAGAGCCAGAAGAACCAAAAGAATAAACATTTATTTTCCCCTTTCATTTGATGGTTTTATTATAGCATAAAGGGCTTGTTTTGTCAAGCCCTTTATGCTATTTTTTTAGTCCTCAAGCAGTTCCTGCGGAACAGGTCTGCCAGTGGCTCGACAAAAGGCGATAACCATACCGACAGCGGGGATAAAAGTATCTTTTGCGGTAGCTGTTGCCGTTCCAGTTTGACGGGAATTATTGCTGACAACCTCGCAAGTAGTGGTTTTGTTCTCAATGCTGAACTTAGCAGAGGTGGCACGCATGGGGAGCGCGTTATCTTCAAGCCACTTCTGGGCGGTAGCCGCCTTGGTTTCAGTGGGCTGTTCGTACTTGCGGAAAAGAACGCCGTCGTCTGTGGTATAGATTTCCAGCGGGTCACCCTCTCGAATGGCAAGAGTACGACGGATTTCCTTGGGGATGACCACACGACCGAGGTCATCAATGCGGCGAACGATACCAGTAGCTTTCATAATATCAAATCCTTTCTGACTGTTTAGGTAGTCACCCTTGATTACATTGTTAGTATAGCATACTTGATGGAGTTTGTCAACCCCTTAAATGAAGTTTTTTGCGATATAAGCGAAAAGAATAATCTCAACGCCAAACATAAGCGCCAGCCCCATGCAGTCTCGCTCGATAGCAGAGACAAATTGGAAAGACAACAGGGCGGTTAGAATAATGACTGCAACCATCATGTGTTTCGCTCCTCTCTTTTGATGATATAAGTATACCACAGCCCACAAAGGAAGTCAAGGGATTTCGGGAAAATTTCTTTCGTCAAATTCACCAAAAATGCGTATGGAAAATTGTGCAAATTGCCTATTGACACGAAAAACTGGCCGCGGCGTACGCCAACGGCCAGCCGAGAGAAAAAGAGACCTCCCAAATGGGAGGTCAGTCTATATACTCTTGAAATAGAAGTGATTCGATTTCATTCGCTAACTTGGGATGTCGGTTGAGAGCGTCTTGATAATTATAGCCCCAGATGAAAGTACGCTCGCCGTTCTTTAACAAGACTTCAAACTCATACATAACATCAAACCTTCTTTCTTTTGATGGTTTAAGTATACCACAGAAAGCATGGTTTGTCAATCGTCAGTTTTCACAACTTTTAGTCCAGCATTTTGGACAAGTTTCATAGCTTCTTCCAGTTCAGTATTCAAACCACAATCAATACAAATGTAATTGCGGCCGTCGATCTAACGAACCTCAAATGAATACTCTCGGCCTGTAATAAGTCCGAGCTGATCACGAAGTCGAACAGGAATCATAATTCTTCCCATTGCATCTAATTTTCTAGAGTAAGTAGATTCAGCCATTTTGGTTTTTTATTTCTATAGACCTAGCTTGTGCGAAAATTCGACTCCAGACGGGAGCCGCGGCATTTTGCCGAAAGGAATTAGATTACCACTCACATGGCATCTTCTAACAGAACTGGGCAGTTCTTGCAAGAATCTTGGTTCATGCAGAACTCCAGAATAACAGCCGGTGCTTTCAGCACTTCTAGCGTCATTAGAAAATTCTCCTTTCTCATTTCTTCTGTAATTATTATATCAAAAATTTTACCAAAAGTAAAGAAAGCCGGTTCATCACCGGCTTTCTCTTAGTAAGTATCGTATCCGTACATTTCAGCCTCTGCGTCGCTCATGGAACACTTGTAAAAGGGACGCTGAAAGAAGAGATGCGCGGTCTGGTTAGCTTTCCACAGGTTGACTTCTTGAACGAAGAAATACTCGCCGGTTTCTTCGTCATAAAACAGGTAGTTCTTCATCTGGTAGGCGCTCCTTTCTCAATCCACTTCTTGCCAAAATCGTGGCAGAAACGCCACTGTCCGGCAACTCCGAACATTTCCTTATTGACTCTCTTAGTCAGGGCAACCGAACGCTTGAGGTGATTTCCGCGGTCACAACAGAGGATTTCACCGGTGGTAATGTCGTATGCGCAATGTCTTCTCGGTAACATAATCTCAAATCCTTTCTCTGGGGTCTCCAACTCAAATGAGTTGGAGACCGATAGCCATATCAATCATTCTTGCCCGATACTCAATCGGACATTCATCTTTCTGCGGGTAGTCAAGATTCCAGCCATTACAGAATGGAAGAAATCTCGCCCAGTCGTTATGTGAAACGGAAAGCTGAATAACTGCGAGAGTCGTTTTTGCCCAAGTCCCGCAAACAGTTTCCTTGCCAGTGAGGGTGTCAGTAAATCCAATGCGATTAGCCATGTTGGAGCACTTCCTTTCTTTTGATGATACCATTGTACCACAGGCACAAGGGATTGTCAACTGTCAAATTGCATAAAGATTTCGGGATTGATTGTGCAACTTGCCTATACCAAAATTTCACTTCCAAATTTGTGCAACTTGCACAAACGCAAAACTCGGCGCGCCGCGGTCGCCAGCGCGCCGGCGAAAATGTCTTTATGAAAAATGCACAAAAATATAGGGTGGATTTCTCCACCCTATATTTACCAGACCTCTTTCCAGAGTTTAGCAACCTCGTCATCATAGATTGAGTCAGTTCCCATGTTATCGAAGAACACACACAGGTAGTCATCTGTTGAGAAGTTCTCGCCATATCCAACTTCGACTGTCCATTCCTCGCCATCCTCAAGCGTAACAAGAGTAAGCGTGTTGCCGTCAATGTTGGTTATGACTGCGGTTGCCAGCCTTGTCTGATCGGTAAGCGGGCTTCCGCAAGTTCCCTCTATTGCGGTAGGCTCTTCTGTCTTTTCCTCTTGTTGCGTCATAAGGACAAAGACATTATACGGACTGTGGTGCGGATTAGGTTCGCAGTTATCCGCCACTATGTCAAGCCATGAGAGGAAAAACCACAACAGGACTGCCAGACATACGCTGTATAGCGTCACCTTTGCTACTTTACGCATTATCCCGCACTTCTTTCCACAGTTTCTCAAGCTCTGGCGTCATGCACATACAGCCGTTATCACAGGGTCGATTGCCGACCTCATCCTCGTGGCAACCGCAGAAGCGGCTCAGAAATTCATTATAAGTCATAATAATACTCCCTTCTTTTGGGCGCTCCGCGCTCTCGCAGAGCGCCCGTTATGTCTTAGTCTGCCATGTGCATGATTTCGCCAGTGTCGTTATCAATGACAGCCACACCATAGAAGCCGTCCTCTTTACGCCAATAGCCAGCAACCACGTCTGCCTGTCCGTTGATGTACTCAAGCCCGTCCGCCTGTTCAAGCTGGCAAGCGTCCTTGTCATCGAACACTATGGCAAGTAAGTAGCGATAGGCATGGGTCAGCTCTGGCCACTCCGCCGGGTCTGCGGGTCTGGTATGCAGAGGACTATTGATGCTTTGCTTATTCAGCCATGCCCAGTTAGGCATAAGAGCGGCACTCATAGCGTTAAAAGCATCACGGTCAAGGATGACACCATCCTCTACTGCCTTGGCACGCACATTCATTTTCAGGCGCAGCATATCTGCGAACTTGGCGTTATCGAACTGCGGGTTAGTGAAATACTTAATGAACTCCATAATAATACCTCTTTCTTTTGTTCTAAGGTTAGGACTGCCTGCCTATACAGGCAGTCCTATGGTGGTTGCTACTCACTTTACGGTCAGTCTTGCGGTGGTGCTGGCTACCACATACTTGTCATAGGTAGCCTTGTCCTCTGCCTTTAGCGCAGAGCTATTAAAGCGGTTGCTGGTGACTTCCTGATAGGTGGCGATACAGCCGCCGGCCTCTATCTTGTGTTCGCCAGTCGCTACCATTTCCGCCTTTACGGTGTCTTTGAGTTCATCCAACTCACGCTTGAGGGCGTCCATGTCGTTCTGCACCTTGCGGATACGCTGGAGAGTACGAGCCATTTCTACTTTTGTCATTTTGATACACTCACTTTCTTTTGATTGACTGTTTTTGTGTTCCCTCTTGGATTGTCTTTAGTTTACCACACCTTGCCTTGCTTGTCAAGACTTTTTTTTATTTTTTTTTTCGGTGTGCTTGGCAAGCTGTTTTCCCTTGCCTGTGATTGCATGATAGCATAGCCTTGCTTGCTTGTCAACAACTTTTTTGCAATTTTCTGCGTTTCGTCAATTTGCACAAGTGATTACCGATCCTGTTGTGCAGATTGACCAATTCCTCTTTACGCGCGCGCGATACATAATAATAGCGACAGACGCTTTAGCTAACTAAAGTAGGGGTAGCTGTTTAACTGTAGGGCTTTAGCGTGATGAAGTGCGACAGTACGGGGGCGTGTATTTCGGGAAAAAGCGTGAAAATTTTCACACATTCGTTCTCCCACGCCATTAAAATCTCGAAAACCATTTTCGTTTTCGAATTACGATTTTTAAATTGCGACGGCGTACAATACCTTGAGATCTAGACAATTTTTCATCAACCCCAATCTTGTTAATAGACCAACACCGCCGGGAACTGGAGTAGACCAAGCTTCTCCGACAATATTATTTTCGTCCTCTACGAAGTCTCCAACAATTTTGCCATTGAGTCGACTAATTCCGACATCGACAACAATAGCAGACTCGCACTGTTCTCTATGAATAGACTGCGGCCGTCCAGTAGCACAGATTACTAGATCTGCATTATGAAGAAGATATTCTTTATCTCCATAGTTCGTTTTACTGTGACAAATGGAAACAGTCATATCTCTATCTAGCAAAGCCTTTGCCATAGGTTTACCAACAATATCGCTTCTGCCAAGAACAACAGCAGTTTTACCTGTATAATTAAAACCACAATCATCCAGATAATCAATAATACCTCGAACAGTGGCGGGAAGAACAAGAGCGTTCTTAGTCAAACCATCACAATCAAAGTACGATGGAATATCTTCAATGTCGAAATCAAATCTTTCTGCCGTTGGCATTTGGACAATTACGCAATCTGTCTCAAGACCATCATAGGTTAATAGATAACGTAAATCAAACTTATCTTTCGGTCTAACAACCTTCACAGGCCAACCTACAGATTCAAAATCCTCAATCTTCTTCTTAATATAAATCTGATTGCCGACGTCTCCGTCTGTGGCATCTACAATCGTGAGAGAAGGAGGCTCAATAACGGCCAGCCGCAATTTCTCCTTCTCTGTTTTAAAATATTCTTTTATGTTAATTTGATTCATTAAAATTCTCCTTCATACCATGAAACCGTTCCATCTGGATCTACTTCGACTATGCAATTCTCATAATAATCTAGTAACCAATCGCACTCTTGTTCATCATAGAAAGCATCGTTGATAATTTCTCTTTCTTCTTTGAAGAATAGGATTGCTTTTGATTCTGGTGCGGTTAACTAGTCAAGATACCAAATAGAGTCAAAATCTTCGTCCCATATATCTTCAGCAACAGAAAATACTATTACGGTTACATTATGATAGAACTATGCGCCTTTAGGAAACGCTTCAGCTGGAGTGTCGCAAAAGTTCATAAGAAATACTTCCTTTATTATTTTTCTATTATTATTATAACAAAATAATTTAATTTGGTCAAATAGATTTGACATACCAGTTTTTTTTTGTTATTATATAAGCATAAAGGAGATGACAAGTGTGATTAAATTAGATTATACTCTAGAGTCTCCAGAAGAGCGTAAAGCGCTAGTTGAAAAGATAATTGCGGAAACGCCAGATATTAGTCCCGCGTATCTTGAAATTTTAGGTAATTATCTTGTTCTCTGCATGGAAAAGCAAGAGCGAAAAGAACGCAATATACTGACAGATAACCGTATGACTACGGTAAACAAGAGAGAATGTTCTTTCGAGGGTCTTGTTAGTTAGTTAGAGAACGGCGAAGATGGTATTTATAATTTAGTTAATGAAAATAAGAATGTAATTTTTCAACCGAAGATTTCGATTACAGATAAAGATTTAGAGACAATCCCCTGTTTGAAACAACTGCGAGATACTATAAACGCTTGGGAAGCAGCAGCGAAGCACGCCTCTGGTAAGACTGCTTTTATGATGAAGAAAGCGTTAATTGAGATGCGGAAAGATCAATATATTATTAAATAGGCTTATTAGAAGCCAATTATTCCGTGTCGATTAACGAGATCTGCTAGAACATCACTACCTCTTGATGATAAGAGTTATTTAGATGGTTCTGAAATCGTTGTAGATGGCATTTCATTAATGGATACTAAAGTAGTATCTGCTATTTTATGTAATTATTCTAAACTCAAGGAAGATAGTTGGGATTAGTTTGAGGGAGATACTTGGTATTTAATGCAAGACTTTGATAATTTATGTACTAAGGCCCTTGCTGATTATCCTATCTATGATAGAATTGTTGAGTGGAAGATTGATGGTAAACCAAATAGCGAGATTCAAAAGTTACTTGATGAAGAATTTCATCAAACCTATAGTGTAGAATATATTTCTAGTCTGTGGCGCAATAAGATTCCGAAGGTAATTGCGGAATAGGCTAAAGAAGATTTCTTAATTTGGGAGTACACTAAACGCGGTTATCCAATGAAAAAATGTTCTAAATGTGGACAGATTAAGCCAGCGAACAATCTTTTCTTTTCAAAGAATAAGACAAGTAAAGATAATTGGTATTCTATTTGTAAGAAATGCCGTAATAAGAAAAGAGGTTGATTCGTATGGCTGGACAGCATTTTTGCAAGAAGTGCGGAAAGACTATGAATGATAGTGAATTCTACACTTCTAAGAACGTAGAAAAATATCCACCAGATGGAAAGATGGATATTTGCAAGAAATGTTTAACCATGCACGTCGATAACTGGGACCCAGAAACATATAAATGGATTTTACAAGAAATTGATGTGCCTTATATTAAAGAAGAATGGGATGCTTTACTTGAGAAATATGGTAAAGACCCAAAGAAGGTAACTGGACTAACTATTATTGGCCGTTATCTATCGAAGATGAAATTGAAGCAATGGAGCCAGTATTCTTGGGCAGATACAGAATCTCTTGAAGAAAAGCAGCGTATGCGCAAGATTAATCAAATGAAAGCGCAAGGTATGACTGGTGAAGAGATTGAGACTGAGCTTGCGACAAACAGAACTCCTCCTAAGCCCAAAATTTTAACTGAGCCACAAGAGGCTGTAGGTACTCCTGAATATTACGATCCTTCAGAAGCTGATGATGACTTTTCAGACGAACTTACCGAAGAAGATAAAGTAATGTTGAGACTTAAGTGGGGTCGAGGATATCGCCCAGAGGAATGGGTGCGATTGGAGCAATTATATAATGATATGATGGCTTCATATGATATTCAAGGAGCAGGTATGAAAGATACTCTTATCATGATTTGTAAGACTTCATTGAAATCTAATTAGCTTCTAGACTGCGGCGATGTCGATGGTGCGCAGAAGATGATCAAGATGTATGATAGCTTGATGAAGAGCGCTAAGCTCACAGCCGCGCAGAATAAAGCTGAATCTGGTGAATTTGTAGATTCTATTGGTGAATTAGTTACAATTTGCGAGCGTGAAGGATTTATTCCTCGTTATTACACCGATGGACCGATGGATAAGGTAGATAAAGTTTTACAAGACCTTCAACACTATACTTACTCTCTTGTTACAGAAGAAATGAATCTCGGTAACATGATTGACGCATCTGTTAGAGCTATTGCTCAAGATAAGGAAAGAGAAGCTAAGATTGACGTTGATGGTGGCGATGAAGAAGACAATGAGATTTACGATTATCCAGAAGATAAAGTATTGACTGATGCTGACTATGAAGAATTTGAAGAAATGAAACAATAGGAAGCTGAGAAGGATAAGGAATATCTGCGGGAGGTGGAGTAAATGGCATTAGCTGATTTATTAAACCTCTCCAATAAAAATAAGAAGATTGGTTTATCTGAAGAACGCGTGCGGGCAATCATTCCTGCGGCACGCCAATATATTGCTTTTTGGAGAGAATATCCTGATATTTTCGTAGATTTCCTCTAGACTGGCGGAGATCTTACTCGTAAGAAGGAATTGAATTTCTTCTTCTACCAAAGAGTATTCTTGCGGGCGGCTATGCGCTACAAGTATGTATACATGGTATTCCCGCGTGCCTATTCCAAGTCTTTCTTATCTATTATGGTACTAATGTGTAGATGTATTTTGTATCCAAGAAGTAAACTGTTTGTTACTTCTGGAGGTAAAGAGCAGGCCGCTGGTATTGCTAAAGAAAAGGTTTAGGAAATTTGCTAGAAGATTCCTGCATTTGAAAGAGAGATTGACTGGCGAAGAGGTAAGACTCAAGAAGGTAAAGACTATTGTAAATATATCTTTAAGAATGGTTCTTACTTTGATAACGTTGCCGCAAGAGAGAGTTCTCGTGGTAAGCGTCGTCACGGAGGCCTAATTGAGGAATGTGTTGGTGTCGATGGCGCCATTTTGAACGAAGTCCTTATTCCTCTAATGAACATTGATCGTGAGTGTATGGATGGTACTGTTCAAGAGGCAGAAACCTTGAATAAGAGTCAAATCTATGTCACCACCGCAGGCTGGAAGAATACTTTCCCGTACAATAAGTTGATTCAGCTCTTGATTCGTATGGTTCTTGATCCAGAGAAAGCGATTGTTATGGGCGGTACTTGGCGTATTCCTGTATTAGTTGGTCTACAAAGTAAAAACTTTGTTCAAGAGCTAAAATAGGATGGCACCTTCAATGAGGCTTCTTTTGATCGAGAGTATGAATCTCGTTGGAGTGGTACAGTTGAGGATGCGTTCTTCAATGGAGAAGTATTTGACCGTAATCGTAAATTACAACAACCAGAATATGAAGCTTCTGGTCGTTCTTCTGATAGAGCTTATTATGTTTTGTCTGTGGACGTTGGACGTAAAAAATGTCAAAGTGTAATTTGTGTTTTCAAAGTTACACCACAGTCTTAGGGACCTGCAATTAAATCATTGGTTAATATGTTTACAATGGACGACGAGCACTTTGAAGATTAGGCAATTAAGATTAAAAAATTATATTATTAGTTCAAGGCTAAGACCGTTGTTATCGACGGTAATGGTTTGGGCGCTGGTCTAATGGACTATATGGTCAAGTCTCAAGTTGACCCTGAAACAGATGATTTCTTCCCTGATTTTGGCGTATAGAATGATAATGATGGAGAGTATAAGAAGTATAGAACTGATAGAACGGAATATGATGCTATTTATGAGATTAAAGCTAATGCGCCAATTAACACCGAAGCTCACAGTAATGCATAGACGCAAATGCGGGCTGGCAAGGTGAAATTCTTAATTGACGAAAGAATTGCGAAGAACAAGTTGTTAGGAACTAAAAAGGGTCAAGCAATGAAACCAGAAGAGAGAGCGGCATATTTACAACCTTTCACTTATACTTCTATTCTGCGAGATGAAATGTTGAATTTGCGCGAGGAAAATGAAGGCATTAATATTATCTTGAAGCAAGCTAATAAATCTATTACAAAGGATAAATTCTCAGCTTTTGAATACGGTCTATATTATATCAAGCAAGAAGAAGATAGTAAGCGCAAGAGAAAGAAAGATCGCTTCGCTGATTTTATGTTTATTAGTTAAGTGGGCATAGTTAAATAATAGCCCTATTAGATTTTTTAATAATAGATAGAGGATGTGATTTAATCTATGCGAGCATCAAGAGGAGAAATTAAGATACATGAGATCCTAGAAGCGAATGATATTAACTTTAAAGAAGAGTATGAATTCGCGGGATTGAAAGCCCCTAGTGGACGTCCTCTACGTTTTGACTTTGCCGTTTTTGATGACGATGGCAATCTAGATTTCTTGATTGAGTATCAAGGAAAATAGCATTATCAAGCAGTCAGTAAATTTGGCGGCAATAGAGGATTGTATCAATAGAAATATAATGATAATCAAAAGAGGAGATTCTGCGCATTGAAAGGTCTTACTTTAATAGAGATTCCATATATGGATGAAAATATATTAACGTATGACTATATAATGCAGAAGGCCGGGTATTAAGGAGGTGACAAACCTTGCTTAAGCGCAGACAACAAGATATACGAGATAAAGGCTTTAATCTAATGGGCGAAGAAGATATGGCTCCACGTGATTATGCTAAAATGCGGGTGGGCATTCGTACCGTGGATAATGCACTCGTAAATCTTGGCACTTACAAGAAGGTCAACCCAAACTACGGCGATAAGGGCTTTGTTCTCAATGCTATTTACCGACATGATTACAAGACACTAAGAGAGATTTCTGAATATTTCTTTGAGTCTAGTGGTATTTATTACAGATTGTGTAAATACTTAGCTACTCTTTATAGATATGACTGGTATGTAACTCCTTACTTTACAGATGTATCTAAGGAAAAAGAAAATAAGATTCTTGGTGACTTCTCAAAGGTACTACTGTACCTCGATAGATCTGACGTTAAGCGACTATGTGGAAATATTGCTCTCGATATTATGAAAGATGGTGTCTACTATGGCATCTTTGTAGATTTTGGGGATAGATTTGGTATTCAAAAACTCCCCGCTTCATATTGTCGTAATCGCTATTATTCTGGAGTTGATCCAATCGTAGAACTAAATCTTTAGTTCTTTGATGCCTATTTTTCTAATATTCAATAGAGAATGGCAATTCTAAAAACATTCCCCAAGGATGTTTAGCAAGGCTATGTCTTATATAAACAAGGCAAGCTTAAGGGGGATTATCCAGGAGATTTAAGCTGCTGGTATCCTCTCGATCCCGCAGTTTCGGTGAAGCTGGGATTGAATGATAGCTGTTTTCCACCTCTTGTTGGAGTTATTCCCTCTATCATTGACCTTGACCAAGCTCAAGAGTTAGATAGATAGAAGACAATGCAATAGCTATTAAAAATTATTATCCAGAAATTACCGCTTGATAAGAATGGTGACTTAATCTTTGACGTAGATGAAGCAAGAGATATCCATAACAATGCGGTTGCGATGCTTAAGCGCGCGGTTGGCGTGGATGTGCTTACTACTTTTGCTGATATTGAGAAGATTGATACCAAGGATAGTAATTCCAATACTACGACAGATGACCTTGAAAAAGTTGAACGTACTGTGTTTAATAATGCTGGTATTTCTCGTAACTTATTCAATGCGGACGGCAACTTAGCTGTAACTAATGCTATCTTAACAGATGAAGCCAGTATTAGAGAACTACCTTTACAGTTTGCTAATTTGTTGAATAAGATAGTGGAAAAATTTAATCGCAAGGGTTATTACGAGTTTAGAGTATCCATGCTAGAAACAACGCAATTTAACTATAAAGAACTAGCTAAGTTGTATAAAGAACACGCGCAAATGGGCTATCCTAAGATGTTGCCACAAATTGCTCTTGGTCATTCTCAATCTAGTATTCTGGCTACTTTAACATTCGAAAATGAGATTCTACATCTATCTGAGATTATGATTCCGCCCATGATGAGTAGCACAATGAGTGGAAGCGTGGTCAAAAAAGATTAGAATGATTAGAATAACTCTTAGAATAAGTAGACAAGTTCAAGCACAACAAAAGTAACGGAACAGAAATAGTCTGGTCGTCCGGAAAAGTCCGACGAGGAAAAGAGCGATAAGACGATTGCTAACCGTGAAAGCATGTCATAAGGAGGGATAGAACTTGCATATTAGTATTCCTATTGCTAACACATTGGAATTCATCAATGCGACTGAAATATCTCCTTTAATCAGCAAGTGTTAGGTGAAGGTCTGCTATGTAGGACAAAATCCCAACAGAAACGGAACTGTTATCACTAAGAAAGTTGCAACAGAGATGGGCAGAAAACTGCCAGGTTCTCCTGTTGTTGGCTATTTTAATCAAGCAACAAACGATTTTGAAGGACACAACAAAGAGATTTCTCTGCGGGGTGGCGGAAATATCGAGGTTCTTGACACCACTAAACCATACGGTTTCGTCCCTACGGACGCGAAAGTTTGGTTCCAGAAGTTTGATGACGAAGGCGTTGAGCGTGAGTATCTTGTAACTGAATGTTACATCTGGACGAGCGCTTACCCTGAATCTCAGCGACTATTCGAGCATGGCAACAATCAGTCTATGGAACTGAATAAAGAAACTCAAAAAGGTTTTTGGGCAAAAGATAATAATTCGGGTAGTAGATTTTTCATTTACAATGAAGCATTGATTGAAAAACTTTGTATTCTCGGAGAATCAGTTGAGCCATGTTTTGAGGGCGCACAATTCAAGACTGAATTCTCCCTAGAGAACATGGAAGAACTTAGAACTACGATGTTCTCTATGCTAACTGAATTACAGAAAACTTTGAATAAAGGAGGCTCTCACGAGACTATGGACGAGAATAAAAAGACTCTCGGCAACCCCGAGGATCCTAACTTCGAAGCAAAGAAGCAGCCTGAGGACGAGAACAAGAAGAATCCAAAAGGCAATCCTGCTCCAGAAGATAATAAGCCAAAGGACGGCGACAACAAGCCTGCCGATAATAACAAGGAAGAGCCTAAGAAGAAGTACAATCTTGATGAAGTAACTGAGTATACTGAGTTACTTGGTAAGTATGAGACTCTTCAGGGCGAATTTGAGACTCTTAAGCAGGAGAAGAGCGACCTTGAGACAGAGGTAACTTCTCTCAGAGAGTTCAAGCTGACTGCGGACCGCAAGGAAAAGCAGAGCATGATTGATGGTTTCTATATGCTGAGCGACGACGACAAGAAGGATGTTGTTGAGCATATTGATACTTATTCTTTGGATGACATTGAAGCGAAGCTGTCTATTATCTGCGTTCGCAACAAGGTCAACTTTAACCTTAATAACAACAATGAACAGGACGATAACCAGCCCAAGGGATTGTTTAATCTTGAAAATCCCGCTGATGATAATGTCCCAGAGTGGATTAAGGCAGTTCGCGAAACCGCGAAAAAGCTATAAGGAGGATTAAATAATATGGCTAAGAGTGCAAAGCGTTTAGGCAACGCTACTTTTGTAACTTACGGATATGGCCAGGTTGAACCTAACCATATGTCCGCTAAGCGCAATGGCCAGGTGTACGCTCAGCTTCCCGCAGCGGCAAGCATCGAGCTACTTGAGAATGGCCAGTTCGTAAAATACGATTATGCCAAGGGTGTCTGTGACTTTGATGGTGCAGGTCCATGGCGCATGGTTTTCAATGAAGTAAAGATTTATGAGGATCGCGAGACTGATGCTGATTTCGCTATGATTAAGGACCGCTACAATGCTCGTGTCTATAGCCCAATCGGTCAGACTAAGTCCGATCTTAAGACCGTTCTTGATTATACTGGTGAGGCTGTCCGCGAGGGTAGCAACGCTGCTTTCAAGAAGGAAGTTGAGACTTTTAATTATCCTCAGCTAATGCCAGATGGCACTAAGATGGTTCCTCGTGTTATCGCTGTCCCTAACGGCGACATTTGGACTACTAATACAATTAAGGCTGAAGCTGGCTCTCTAAGTGTTGGCGATCAGCTCAAAATTGATACTGATGGTTATCTGACTAAGGATGAAGGTAAAACCGCAACAGGCGGAGACGAAGATCCTAAGTTCGTGGTTGTAAAGGTTTACACCATGCCTGACTTACAGCCTGGCGTTAAAGTTCAGCGCATTGGTTGATAAAGGAGGGTTAAAATAATGGATAAGGCTAATTTACTACAGTTAATGAAGAATGTAGCTAACGCTACTCCTTCTACTAACTTCTCTTATAATAACGAGAATCTCTCTTACAGCGCTATGAACGAGACTCTTCGTAGTGAACTCAACGCTCTCGTTGGTACTGAAGAGCTTTATGAGCAGAATAAGCGTTTGGTATTCTCTCTCATGGAGCAGACTATGGACGATATCGTTCCTAATCGTCTGATCAACGCTTATGGTCAGTTCGCTGAGATTCAGACATTCGCTCAGGGTGATCGCCCCGTCTTTAAGCGTAGAACTGGTAAGACTCGCGCTAAGCAGTTCATCACTCGTGTCGGTCTTGCCGGCGTATACGAGACCTTCAAGCTCGGTTCTGAGAGCTTCGAAGTTGGTACCAGTGCTATCGGCGGAGCCGCTCAGATTGGCTTCGAAGAGTTCCTTGACGGTCGTGTGAACTTCGCTGAACTCACTCAGATCATTATGGATGGCATGGACGAACTCATTTATCGTGAGATCGCTCAGGCTCTTATGGGCGCAATTGATCAGCTTCCCGCTGCTAACCGTGTAAGCGCTGCTGGTTTCGATGAGACTGGTCTTGACCGTCTTGTTACTACCGCAAGTGCTTATGGCACTCCTACTATTTACTGCACTCGTGAGTTCGCAGTAAAGATTGTTCCTGCTGAGGGCTGGATCTCTGACGAGATTCGTAACGAGCGTTGGAACACCGGTTATCTTGCTAACTATAAGGGTGTTCGTGTTGTAATTCTTCCTCAGACTCTTGAGGATGAAACCAACAGCCGTAAGGTAATCGATCCTGGCTATGCTTGGGTTATTCCTTCTGGCGCTGGCGAGAAGCCTGTTAAGGTTGCTTTCGAGGGTACTACTCACGTTCGTGAGCGTAATGACAATGATGACTGGTCTCGTGACATCCAGGTCTACCGCAAGGTTGGCGTTGGCGTTATGATGACTAACAACATCTTCTCTTACGTTGATACTCAGCTTCAGGGCAAGCTTGACGTAATTCAATAAACTATTCGAGGGGATAGGGATATATCCCTATCCCCTTTAATTCATTATTTGAGAAAAAGGAGTTTTTAATTATGAAAGACCAGTGTAATGTCACTAACAAGAGCGCAGGCTTTGTTATTTATAATATTCCCGAATTGGGCGTCCGCAGAGAGTTCGCTCCTCATGAAACTAAGCATATCAAGGTTGATGAGTTAGATTCTCTGTCTATGATGGGCGGCGGAAAAGAGCTTATCTATAATTATCTCTTTATTAATGATGATGAAATTCTTCGTCATTTACTTAATAAGGATGTAGAACCAGAGTATTATCTGACTGAGGAACAGATTCCCAGCTGGATGGAATCTTGTTCTATTGATGAATTTAAGGATGCTCTTGATTTTGCTCCTAATGGCACAAAAGATCTTATCAAACAGTATGCTGTTAGCAAACCATTAAATGACTACGATAAGAGAGAGGCTATTAAAGCTCAGCTTGGTTTTGATGTGAGCAAAGCTATCGAAAATATGAAGCCCGACGAGAACGAGAAGAAGGCCGAAAAGGTTATCAGCACTCCTGCGGCAACCGGACGTCGTTCTTCTACCACTACAATTAAAAAGCCCGTGGAGGCTAAAGAATAAGGGAGGTAATCCCCATGGATGAAAAGTATCCAATTCAAGGGGATCCTACACCCTTTGAAGATATATACAATCGTTTCTTCGGTAAGATTACCGATGATATGTATATGGAGTGGACTGAGGAAGACACCAAGAAAGATTTGCTAAATATCTTACTTGATGCCATCCCAGGATTTGAATTTCCGCGTTTTCCACTCTATGATTATGACGTAAATGGTGAGACTTTTAATTGCCATTTAACTTCCGAAGAAATTAACATTCTTGCGCTACTAATGTATAATACTTGGCTTCAGCGTCAAGTGGCGTCTGTTGAACAGACGAGAATGAAATACTCTGGTAGCGATTTCAAAATGACCTCTCAAGCAAACCATCTCGCTAAATTAATGGAACTTAAAAAAGAGGCTGAGCGTTAGGCGCATCATATGCAACGCCTCTATAAACGCAGAAAGATGATTGATAATAACGGCTCTATTAAGTCTAATTGGTCTACTCTTAGAGAAACGAGTACCTTCGATGGATAAGTATAATATTAACTTTCCAATGAGTACTATCGACCAAGATATGAAGAGACTTATCAATCAACTATGGAAGTTAATTCCTATGCGTGAAAATGGAGAAGATTGGGAGACACATCTAAAAACTATGCTAGAAGAAATTTCTGGTTTGGTGCATATTTACAAGGATAAAGTAGAAGGGTTAATTTTATTATCAAAGTTAGAGGGCTTAACCTCAGATGCTTGTAATGATTTTATGATTTATAGAAAGACTGTATTTAGATGTATCGACTTATTAACTCAGGTGATTCGCAATGATTAATTTAGAATTAATGCGGAAGAGATTCGAGTGGCAAGGCGGTATTCATCAGGAAGACCGCATGATTAAGGATAAACAACGCACTTTACATAGGGCTTTGCTATATTCTTATCAAGCCGCTTCGATTGAGATGGTTTAGAGAAATACAGAAGTGCTTGAGATTGAACCCTCCGGTGTAGATGCGGACATGGGGGTTTATGGAGAGATTCGCGCTCTTATCAATCCAGATAAGGTAAAACAGGATTACGACGACAAGATCGTTTCTATTGATTACGAGCATGGTTATGAACCTGGTGATGTATTTGAATGGAAGAAAACAAATACATACTGGTTAATCTATACTCAAGAGATTACTGAAGATGCCTACTTTAGAGGAGAAATAAGACGCTGTAGATATAAGATTCGTTTCAAGGATTAGGATGGTAATTGGTGTTCTACTTATGCAGCCATTCGAGGTCCTGTGGAGACACAAATTAACTCTATTCAAAAGAATCAATAGAGAATTGATACTCCTAATCTAAGTTTGAATATTCTTATGCCGCGTAATGAAAAGACACTTCATGCTTTTGATAGATATTCAGAATTTATCTTTGCGGGAAAGTGCTGGAGAGTTGAAGCTCCAGATTCGATTAGTATGAAAAATATTATCGAAGTCAATGCGGAAGAGAATTACTGGAATGATACCACTGATGACCTTGAGAAAGAGATGAAGGATGGTTTGGTCTTTGAACCTACTAATCCAACTCCTGATAGCAAGATTATCGGTGAGACTTTTATAAAGCCGAAAATTGCGGCTACTTACTCCGTCGATATTGCGGACGGAGAATGGAAGATACTTGAAAATGTACCTGCCTGTTTACAGGTAACTGGAAATTAGACAGCTACAGTGATTTGGAATAAAACTACAAGTGGTCAATTCACATTACAATGGACAAAGGGTAATGATGTAAGAGAAAAGGTCGTTGTAGTTGAATCATTGTATTGAGGTGATCGCGCATGAAACATAATTCATATGAGTACCCCAAGTCTAGTTTATTGGGTATGCCTAAAGACGCGGCAATTATTATCGACCGTATTCTATCAAATCCTAATCTCTTGAGATTATTAGTTTATGAAACAAGAGACTGGCAATCTCAACCTTTGCCAAACGGAGAACAGATTAAGGAACTATTTACTAGTCACCAGATTTCATCTGTCCCAAAGATTAAGATTGATAGTAAAGAAAAAACCTATATTAGATTGACTTATGGCACTGTCATTAGAAACGCTTCGAATCCAGAATATCGAGATAATACATTTGGTATTGATATTATTTGTCACTATGACAACTGGGATTTAGGCGACTTTGAGCTACGCCCTTATAGGGTCGCGGGAGAGATAGATGCCATGCTTGATAAAACTCACTTAACCGGCATCGGTGAACTTGAGTTTGTATCTGCTACCCCCTATGTATATAACGAAGAATTTGCGGGAGTGTCTCTGACCTATCTAGCTGTTAGAGGTCATGAGGACTAGAAAAATCCTGTAAATGGCTGACTATAGACTAGCTTTAATGGCCGGGATTGATATTCCTATTCCTGAATTACAATTAACTGTCCATGTCCCGACCATTAAAGATATAGCTTACATGGGTGAGTAGCAGTTTTTTATGGCTGTTCAATATATCTGTTTAGAGAAAGAGTCATTAGTATAGGACGAAACTCTTTTAGCGTCTTTGACTAATTTTCAAGTATTGATGAAAGTATTAGAGCAATCGTAGGATAAAGAAAAAAAGATTGCTTTGATTACTTTGCTCAAGTTACTTTTTCCTGAGTATACAGCAATGATTACTAAGAATAGCATTATTCTTACTATCGTTGGTGAGACCGCTAAAACAGTAATGATAGATGATAGTAACTTTACTATTTTCTAGAGTGTAATACGCTAGGTTTTATGCGTAAATAGTTTGTTTTAGGGCGAGAATGTTATTTATAATCCTGCCAATGATCGAGCTAAAGAAATCGCGGATAAAATCATGCGGAATCGCCGCAAGGTTGCTGAATAGAAAGGAGCAAGTAATGAAAGCGTTCTAACTCGTTATATTTCTATTTTAACAGTAGCCAAAGTTATTTCATTAAGTGAATGTGGAGCATTAAATATGTTTCAATTATTTGATTTAATGGAGAGATATACGGGTTATGTTGAATGGGATACCGACCTTAAAGTTAGACTTGCGGGCGGGAAGCCCGATAAACAAGTTGAATCTTGGATGAAAGAATTACATCCCAATAAATAAGGAGGAAATATACTATGAGATTTGGCGTACGCGAAATTTGCGACGTAGCATTCCGTGCTAAGTCTAAGATGACTCTCGGCGGCCGCACTTTCTATAAGAATGAGCCTGTCATTTATTTCGACTCTCTAAAGACTTCTAGCCTTGAGGGCGCTTCTACCACAGTTTATGCAACTGGTGGACGTGGTAACACTCGTTTGATCGCATGGGAAGGCGAGCGTACTCTCACCTTCAATATGGAAGATGCTCTTATTAGTCCAGAGAGCTTGGCTATTCTTTCTGGTGCTGGTCTAGCAAAAGCTACTGAAAACAAGCCTGTTTATGTTCACATGACTTCTCAGGTTCAGGTAGACACTAAGAATACTATCGTAATTCCAGAAATTGCTTGCTGGAATGGGGTTGCTACTGGTACTCCTGGTACTGGTGCTGCAGCTGATTATAAGCATGCTAATGCTGATATCTTCTGCATGGTGTTAAGCGATTCTGGCACCGTTGATGTTGAACCTTGCGTTCCTGCCGCTGTTGTTTATGGCGATGGTAAGACTACTATTACCTGCTATGCTGATGGCGCAGCTGGGCATAAGGATCTTGAAGTTGGCAAGGTTGTTCTTGTTGACTACTACATCAAAAAGGTTTCTAACACAATGTTAATCGAAATCACCCCAGAGATTAAGGGTCAGAACTTCTATATTGAGGCTTCTACTCTGTTCCGTGATGAAAATACTGGTCTTGATATGCCTGCGGAATTTGTAATTCCTAATGGTAAGGTCCAGTCTAACTTCACCTTCTCTATGGCATCTAGCGGTGATCCTTCTACTTTCAGCTTTGTGGTTGACGCATTCCCTGGCTATACCAAGTTCGATCTTACCAAGAAAGTTCTTGCTGCTATCCAGGTTGTTATGGACGACGTAACTGCCGCAGAGGAGAAGAGAGCAGCCTGCACAGCGGGGGAATAAACACTCCGGAGGGACATGACGCGGAGTTAAAAAATACAGAACCAGTCCGAACCCAATCTGCTGCTAAGCGACTGAGCTTTGTAGAGGATGAAGACGAGGACTTAATCTGAGTTTAAGGGAGGACTTAATGTCCTCCCTTTTTCTTTTTATCTGGAGGTAAAGGAGATATGGCTAGAATACCAAAATCCGCATCCATGCATCAAAAGAAACATAACCTTGGTGACATGAGTATGCCGATCGATGTTGATGCATACGTCGATCACTTTTATATCCACTATAAACAATAGTCAGCATAGCACCTGGCCGCACCTGCCGCTGCTTGGTATAAATATAAGACCTAGCTTATTCTTGATGATATGAAAGCCAGTGGAGCTGCATCTGCTGCGCAGGCTCAAGCTTTAATAGCGCAGATGAATCAAGATACTACGGCTGCGAGATCTAGTGTATAGATTATTAAAGCTTTAAGCGAAGGTCCTCTTATGGAGGAAACTCTTGATAGTATTGCGGCAGCTATGAACAATCTACTCATGGAGAAGTACAGCAGCGTTATAGATGGTGGGTCGTATGAAGAAGCTGTCACGAATATTTCAAGTTAGTATAATTCTATGCTACTTAACGGCCCAGTAGATGATGCTTCCAAGTTTTTTGACTACATTAAACAAGCATTAGACCTTGTAAATGCTACACCAAACAAGAGCGAATTGAAAGCTTTTGCAGCTTTATAGAAAGTGTTTGAGGGCAAAACTACTTATAATGATGTTGTATCTTTAGTGTCATTAAATACGATTGGTATTGCATCATAGGTTATAGGATATTTAAGTACAGCGGCAAAAAATTTATCTGCTAATGGCTCTGTGTCTACTCAAAGTTTTGCCTCTACAATTGCCAATATCTTTTCTAGAGCTATTGGCGAACCTTTAGCTGAACGAATGATGAAGAATGTATTATTTGAAATTTCAAATAATGCAGATTAGGCATTTGATTCTTTAATTGCATAGTCTGGTGGAAAATTAACTTGGGATAGGGGTACTATCCCTACAACTAAGCAATCTGGAACAGCGGCTGGTGCTCAATCTGGTCGTACAGCTAAAGTAGATATTATTTCTAATGGCTTGTTCAATCTTGGGGTCACTTTATAGAATGGTACTACAGCTACTATTGAAATTGCTACTAATGCTTCAATTAAATGGCAATCTGCTAAGTCTAAAAATATTCATATTGTTAGCAGGACTCCACTAAGAACTTTTTTAGAGAATGAGCCGCCAGATAGATAGCAATATGCATATAACATTATTGCCCATAGATTAAGTGGCGGAGGTCGTAAAGGCGGATTTTATCAAGCTTATAATGCCCTCCGATCTACTATTGCCGCGTCTTTTTTCAATGAGTGGATTAGCGGCTCTGGAGAGTAGTTAGTATCAGGAGGCTCTCCTATCGGCAGCTTAGATAGAGCGCAATTTTTAATGTATAATGGCAAGATTTATTCTATTGTAAGTATTGTAAATAGAATTTGCGCGAATACTTTAAAAGGATTATCAACTGAGATTCGTGGTTTCTCTACCTCTGATTCTAAAATAGATAATAGCTTTGTCGCTGCGGACGGTAAGCCAGAATGGGCACCCGATATTGAAGCCGCTAATGTACGTAGCCAGATGGTTAGAGATGTAATTAATACATTGACTATTTCTGCTAGTTTAAACTCAAATATATTAAAATCCTTATTTTAATAAACTTGACAAAAGATTTTTTTTCTAGTATAATTAAAATATAAATGAGTTAAAGGAGTTAATACCTATGAAAATGACTTTTACTAAGCTGGGGCTAAAAGCTAAGAAAATTACTACTAATTGCCAGCTTACTGACGATATTACGCTTGAAATCCGCAATTATCTTCCTGTTGATGAAAAAGCGGAATTTATTCAGTTTATTGTTAATCATGCTCTTGATGACATGACAGGTTGTTTTAGTCCGGTAAGAATTGAGGTTTATTTCTCTATTGCTGTATGTAAGTGGTATGCAAATATTACCTTTACAGAGAAACAAATGACAGAAGTTTCTAAGACTTATGACCTTTTGGAAGAGAATGGCGTGATTGACCAGATTATTTCTACTATTCCAGAGGATGAAATCGAGTTTATGAAAGAACTCGTAAATGATACAGTTAGCGATATTGCTAGATATAATTCTTCTGCGGCCGGTATTATTCAGGCTATGACAGCAAATGCAGGTGGATTAGATTCACAGATTACTGAAATTTTAGACAAGATTAAGAATGGTGAGAATCTAGAGACTCTGGCCGTAATCAAAGATGTGGTTGGAAAAGATTAAGTAATCTAATTAAATTCTCAGATTAAGTAGAGAATTAAAAGGCTCTTGAGGATATAATTCTCAAGAGCCTTTATTTTGTTTATATAGGTGTTAAAGGAGGAAAAGGACTATGGCAAAGCGTCTAAATTATACGATTGGCGTTAATGCTGATACTAGTAAGTTTGAAGCATCTTTGCAAGAGGCTGTCACTAGTCTATAGGCATTAGGGACCAAATCTCAAGTTGTTCCTACTCTATAGAAAGCTTCTACTGCTGCTTTAGATTTAGCTAAGAATCTATAGTCAGCAGTAAATACTAACACTGGTAAATTAGATTTATCTGTTTTTAATAAAAAATTAGAAGATAGTGGACAAAGTTTAAGGTCATATTATAATCAGATGGTCTAGCTCGGTCCAGCTGGTACAGAGGCGTTTTTGAAAGTAGCTTCATCTATTACTTAGGCTGAATTACCGTTGCGTAGAACCAATACCCTGATGAACGAATTATGGGTAACTATGAAGAACACAATGCGTTGGTAGCTAACATCTAGCGTACTGCATGGATTTGTTGGTTCTTTAGAGCAAGCCTATGGATATTCTAAAAATTTAGATAGATCACTTAATGAAATTCGTATCGTAAGCGAGAAATCTGCGGAAGATATGGCCCGTTTTGCTGAATAGGCAAATAAAGCAGCTAAAGCATTAAGTACAACTACTACTAATTATACTGATGCTTCTCTGATTTACTATCAGCAAGGTTTAACGGATCAAGAGGTGCTTGATCGTACAGAAACCACGATTAAGATGGCTAATGTAGCTGGCACAACCGCGGAAACCGCATCTCAGCAATTAACTGCAATTTGGAATAACTTTTATGATGGAAGTTAGAGTCTTGATCATTATGCAGATGTCATGGTTAAATTAGGCGCTGCTACTGCATCTAGTTCTGATGAAATCTCTGAGGGTATTGAGAAGTTTGCCGCTGTAGCTAATACAGTAGGATTAAGCTATGAATATGCAGCATCTGCTCTTGCTACTGTTACTGCACAAACACGTGAAAGTGCTAGCATTGTTGGTACTGCATTTAGAACTTTATTTTCACGTATTCAAGGTCTGACACAAGGTGAGACTCTTGATGATGGAACTACTTTAAATAAATATTCTTAGGCTCTAGCGACTGTTGGTGTTCAAATTAAGGATACTGATGGAGAGCTTAAAGGTATGGATGAAATTCTTGACAATCTTGGTAGCAAATGGAATACTCTTGCTCAAGATCAAAAGATTGCATTAGCTGAAACAGTAGCAGGTGTGCGTCAATGGACGCAGCTGATTGCCTTGATGGATAACTGGGATTTCTTCAAAGAAAATCTAGCTATGGCACAAGATGCAGATGGCGCTTTAGAGCAACAGGCTGAGATTTATGCAGAATCTTGGGAAGCTGCTAGAGATAGAACCAAGGCTGCCGCAGAGGATATTTATGATAGTTTAATTAACCCTGATTTTTATATTAAGGTTGATGATTTAATCACTCCTCTATTAAGTGGTACAGCCGATGTTATTGATGCTATGGGCGGTATGAATGGTGTACTGGCCGCATCTGTACTATTAATTAACAAAGTTTATGGAAATAAGATTGCTGAAAGTTTACGAGAAAGCGCCGTTTAGATTGGTTTCTTAACTAATCAAGAACAGGAGCGAGCAAGAGCTCTTCAACAACAAGCCGCTATACTTGCCAAAAGTATCTCTATCGAAAAGATGGGCGTCGAAGGTCCAGCGAGAGAAGCTCTAGATATTACACAAAAATAGGTTGAATTGCGTGGGTTAGTTAATTCTAAGATTGATGAATTAAATGAACGCCAAAAGAGTGTCCTTTAGGCAGACCTTAATCATTTACAGTCTTTGCAAGAACAGTCTAAAGAGTATGCCCGCTAGATCACATTAAATGAAGAATTGGCGGCGCAGTATAAGCAAGATATTAAGGATAATATCTCTGTTGATAGTAAAAGTGATATTAACAGATATTTAGGCGGAAGAAAAGGCAGCGCTAGCAGCGATGTAGTAAAAAATGCAGTTACTGGAGTTCAGGATCTTATTTCTAAGAGTCGTTCTGCTGATGAAGCTATTGCTAGAATAATTACCAGATTAGAATCTGTATCTAAAAAGCAAGTGGATTTACGTGCCATCTCTAATAGAATTAAATCTTTAAGCAATGATAGCGATGAGCTAAGCACTGAATTAAAAAAAGTTGCTTATGAGATGGGCGGAATCAAACCAGGCGCTTCGAAGCAAGAGATTTTAGATTATTTTACAGATGTTGACAGACAATTAGATGATCTAAATGCTCAGTCAATTATCTTGAAAGATACTTTAACTAATTTCTTACCAGAACGTTAGGTTAATCTTGTCGTTAGATTTACAGCCGCTCTTAAAGAAGGTAAAAGTGCTACAGAAGCTATGGCTTATGTCACCAAAGAGTATGAAGCGGCAAATAAGAAAGTAACAAATAGCCTAGAAACAAACGCTTATGCAACAAAAGATTGGGCTGACAAAATAGTTTCCGCAGGTACTTATCTCTCTCAATTAGCTATGGCTATGCAAGCATTTAAGAGTATTGGAAATGTTTTCCAAGACTCTGATATGACCGCGGGAGAGCGTTTAATTACCATCTTCACAAGTTTAGGAATGCTATTACCTACTGTCATTACTTTGACGAAAGCAATGACAGGCGCGACTTAGCTCGTAACTATTAGCGAAGCTAAGGAAGTTACTGTTAAAGGACTTGGTATCACTGCGTCTCTTGCTAAGGCTGCGGCAGATAAAATTCTTGCTAAGGCTGAAGGTGAAGTAGCAACTGCAACCGCGATAGCAAATGCAGAAATTGTAGCTGGATTAATTGCTTTAGCTCCATATATTGCTCTTGTTGCAGCTCTTGGTGTTGCTATTTATGCAACCGTAAAAGCTTATAACGCTGATGCGGATGCAGCAAAAGAAGCCGCCGCGGGAGTCGAAGTATTAAGCAAAGCATATGATGATGCAAAAAATGCTGCTACAGAACTTAAAAATACCATCAATGATTGGGATTCTGCGGTACAGAGTATTGATGATTTAACTGAAGGTACTAAAGAGTATGCAGATGCTATTAAAACCGCAAATGATAAAGCTAAAGAGTTAATCGAATCTCAGGGTTTATTTGATCGTTCTAAATGGTATTATGATGATAAAGGCATTATCCAATTTGTGGATGGAGTGCTCGAAGAATTACAGTCACAAGCCGACGCACGTGAAAGACAGGCCGAAAGCTCCCTTTATACTGGTCAGATTTATGCTGGTAATGCGAATATTAAGAGCGAACGCACAAATGCTAAGCGAAGTTTAATTGGAGACTTTAGAGCGCTAAGTGATAATGAACTAGACGCTGCAATGAGTATCCTTGATACTCAAGAACCTCTTTCTCTAGATGAATTTGAGACTGAACTTAAGCGAGTTTTACCTGGATTAGAATTAAGCACAACAAAGCTTGAAGATTTTAGAACAGAGTTAGAAACTCTTATTACCTCTACTAAAGATGCTAGTGATGCGAATGACTACTATGCAAAAGAAATTCTCAAGAATAATATTGAAGAAAATCGTAGTGATACGTTGAAGGATATTGCAGGAGATAGTGAAGGTATCTATAATAGTCTGCTCGATGTCTACGCTGCACGAGAGGCATAGGCATTAGAAGAAAGAGATTAGGCGATTTCTAATGTAACTGTCGCAAAAACTAATTATTCTTCCAATAGCGCATTAGGTAGTTATATCGGTCAGTCTATTAATGGAGATGAAGAACTAGCTAGACTATATGCTAGTATGGTTTTAGGCCGTACTGATGTTGACCAGTTAAATTATAAAGGCGGATGGAATAAGGGCCAACTTCAAACCTCTAGTGGCGAAAATCTTTTCGATGAAGCATTAAGTGATGATTATATGCGCAAGATGATTGCGCAAACCTATGCTCAATAGGAGTTAATTGATTCACTAGGAGAAGGATTAGATAACTTTGATCAAGATGCTTATGAAGCAAGTCTACAAAAGTTAGTGGATGGAGCAAACTCTCTCGGCGATGCATTTGGCGAAGCTGATTTTGCTACAACAATTCTTAATCAACTGGCACAAGGCACCGAGTCTATTGATTTAAGTTCTTTGTTTGCTCAATTATCTCCTGACGATATTGCTCAACTTACCGGAATGTCACAAGAAGAACTATATGCCGCTCTTGGTCTTAATGAAGAGGACTTAGCTACTCTTGGTATCACAGATGCAGAAGCATGGTATAATAGTTTTATTGCTAGTTTAAATTCTTACGACCCATCTAGCTTTTATGAGCGTTTAAGTCAAGCTGCGACTTCTGGTGAAAAGAGTGCTAGATCGTTAATTGATAGTATTCAGTCTGGTGATACTACTTATGAAAATATTAGCGATAATGAAGAATATCAAAATCTAATTGATTAGCTAGATACCCTTAAGAGCCAATACCCGGAACTTCAAGCTGATGCAATTGAGCTTTCTAATACATGGGAAGTGGGAACATAGAAATTCGCGGAAGCACTTGAAGATGTGTAGGATCGATTAGCGCAAATTAAACTTGACGATTTAACTAATAATGCAAAAGAAGCTAGCGATAAACTTAAAGATTTCTTAGGTGAGCAAGAGAGCGATTGGGAAGTAAATATTGAAGCCAATCCAGAAGAATTTACCAATACAATGGATGAACTATTAGATGCTAACTATGCAGTCGATGTAGAAATCCATACACAAGCTGAACAGGAATTTGATAGCATTAAAAGTGCTATGCAAAATATCCAAGATGAAGCTTCTAAAATTGGAGAAAACTTTGTAATTGCCGCAACCGATATACGAGAGCTAAATAACACATTTCCCGGTATTATCCAGGGTATGGAAGATATAGGTGATGGTTCAGTTCGTTTAAACCAGACTATGGTTGAAAGTGCTATTGCCGCAGCGCGTGGAGAGGTTGCTGCTGATGGAGAGGCAACTGTTTCTCGTCTTGAAAATCAAGCAACTTTATTACGTGCTAAACAGCAAGTATATCAGTAGATGGCAACTGCTGCGGCGGTTTTAGCAGGAGCAGAAACAGATTCTGCAATGACTTCTTCTGAAGCATAGGCTACGCTATCTGGCGGTCTATCAGATTTGGAGCAACTAAATAGTAAAGCATCTACTACTGTTAAATTGGATAACCAAGAAAAAACTGCGGATTCTGCATATGACAATGGTTTAGTTACTGCTCAAAACTGGGATTCTGCTTTTAGCTCTGCAGCACAGTCTTCTGCTGAGTTTGCTCGCACCGCTATTGCAAATATGCAAGCCGTTGCTAATAACGATGCTGGAGCTGTTACTGGTGGCAATAATTTTGGTGTTAAATATACTGGCTCTTCTGGTGTAAGTCAAGAAGCAGCTGTTCTGCAAGATACCTAGAAAATGCTTGACGAAGCCGATACCGTAAGTGAACAAGCTTGGGCAGATCTTGCAGCGAAGTATCAAAATCTTGCCGATTCCGCGGGTGCATCTGCTAATGACATTGAAGGTATGATCGCTCAAATTGGCGCTTCCACTGTCAATTTGGATAATCTATTTGGCAATGTCTCTAGTGGAAAGGGTTCTGGCGGTAGTAAAGGCAAAACTTATGACAAAGAGGATTTAAAGACTCTTCAAGAAGTTGAAGACCGTTACCATGAGATTAACCGAGAAATCTAGAGACAGGATGACTTGCTTGATGATTTAAGTAACACTACGGATAGAGCTTGGGGAACTGAGGCTCTTGATGGTTACGAGAATGAAATCAAGGCTCTTGAGAAGCAACAAGAACTCTATAATCAAAAGCTGAAAGAAGCATAGAATTATTTAGTTCAAGATTCTGCCCTAGTTAAGAAGTATTTTGCAGACGCACAAATTGGCGCAGATGGCGAAATCACTAACTACGAGGATTTATTAAGAGAGAACCTTAATCTTTATAATGCAGCCGTTAAACGCTATAATCTTGCTGTTGCTGGTAAGACTTTAAGCGAAGAAGAGCATACCGCTCTTAAGAATCAGCTTGATGCAGAGAAGAAACTCTTTGAGCAGCGCCAGAAAGCACTTGAGCAATATGAAAGCACTCTAGATGTAGTTCGTGATACCACAGATAATATTCAAGAAAATGCTCGTTCTATTGCTGACAAGAAACTTGAGGAAATCAAGTTCAAGATGGAGATTGTTCTAGATGTAAAGTCTATGAAAGATGCCGTCAGAGACTTATCTAAAGAAATTTCCGAAATGTTTGGTGATGCATTAACCCATGGTCTTGAAAGTGCTAAATTATCTGCGGGAGGCGCGCAAGCTGAGGCAGCACTACTGCCTAACTATCAAGAGGAGTGGAACTCTCTTAAAAAGCTTTACGAAAGCACTACAGATGATGTGGATAGACGAGCTATCATGGATGAAATCCAGAGTCTGCAAGGTAATATTGTGGATTCTGCGAAAGCCATTGCAGAATGGGCAAACTCTATTGAGGATATTGTCCCAGATGCTGTTGATGCCGCTTCTGAGAGATTTGCAGCATTTACTGACCAGTTAGAGCATAATACTTCTGTACTAGATACTATTAAAGAGCTTTATACTCTACAGAGTGTAACTTATAAGACTGCGGAAGGATTTAATCGTCTCCAAAAGAATAGCCAAGAAAAACTAAACGCTCAGTTAGCATCCGCTAAACTACAAAGAGGTTGGTACGAACAGGCTGCTCAGAGATTGGAAGAAGCACAAGCAAAACTCGATTCTCTTGGCGGCGATGAAACTGATTTGCGTTATGACGCTTATAAGAAAGCAAGAGACGCATATCTAGAGGAGTTTAATGAAGCTCAAGAAGCTTATCTGTCTTCTGCTAAAGAAGCAATGGAAACTGCACAAGATATGTATCTCCAGCAAATCGAGAAAGCTGTCTATGAGTTTGGTCAAGCGGTATCTAATGGTGTTGGTCTTGACTTGCTACAAGATAAGTACGATCATTATATTGAGCAAAATGAACGCTACTTTGATAAAGTAAATGAAGCATATCAAGTATCTGCTTGGTATAACAAGCTTCAACAAGACATCGACAACACTACCAATTCTGCGCACAAGGAAAGATTAAAAGCTCTTCAAGAGGAAATTAATCAACGCAGAGAAGGTAATAAGCTATCTCAGTATGACCTTGATATTCTCAATGCTAAATATCAAGTATTACAGGCTCAGATGGCTCTTGAAGATGCTCAAAATGCTAAGAATCAAATTCAGTTAGTAAGAGACAGTCAAGGTAACTGGAACTACCAATATACTGCTAACCAAGATGATATTGCCAATGCTCAGCAAAATCTTCTTGACGCAGAGAATGATTGGTATAATATCGCTAAACAACAGGTAACTGATGTAACTGGCGAGATTGTTTCTACTTGGAAAGAGTGCCAGGATAAGATTAAAGACATCTACTCCGATATGACACTTACTGACGAAGAACGCTCCGCGCAGGCGCAAGAAATCTATAAGTATTATACCGAGAAGATCAAGTACCTCGAAGAAGAGAAGCAAAACGCAATCGCCGATATGACAGAAGCAGGTAATAAGAACCTGATTGATAATGCAATTATCACAGGCGATACTATTACCGACTTAACTGGCATTACCACAGAAGAATTGAAGCAATTAGTAGCCGATTCTGGTGAAAGCATTGCCGACATTTTGATGAAAAACAGTGAACAGCTAAAAGAAATTGCGGGCAACAATACTGATCTTATCGACAAGTTCAATAATACTTATGCCAAAGATCTTGACGACATGACTCAAAATACCACGAATTTTGAGGACGAACTCCGCAAGTTATTAGATCAAGCGCAACGAGATTTTGATAACTATAAGGATAAAGTTCAAAATGTCGCTTCTGAAACTGGTACTACTCTTGATAACTTGGCGCAAGAAACTGATAAGGTTTCTGAAGCTACTGATCAATTAAGAGAGCGCGGCGATGAAGCTAAGGATACTTTGTGGAATATGATTGATGCGGCTCAAAATGCTTCTGATGGTTATTTAACGTTAGCGCAATCCATCTGGGATACCGTTGAAGCATTGCGTGCTCTTGCTTCTCAACAAGCTCAATTTGCAGCATCTTCTTCCTCTAAAGGTAATTCTAGTAAGGGTTATGATCCAAATACCGATTATTCTGGTGTTATTATGGATGGTATTGCTAATGGATGGTTAGAATATGGAAGTAAAGAATATAAAGAATTAACAAGCCAACGTGAAAATAAAATTGATGATATGGGATTAACAAAAGAATATTTTGGAACTCGTGGCGATGCGGCAGATAACCGTTATAAAGATTCTACTTCTGTTGGCCAATATGAAAGTGAAGAAGAATGGAAGAAAAAAATGCAAGCATTGGGCGTTCCTGGATTTGCTACTGGTGGATATACTGGTATATTTGATGACGCGAAACTTGCTTTCCTTCATCAAAAGGAATTGGTGTTAAATCAAAGTGATACCGAGAATATTCTTGCAGCAGTCCAAGCTGTAAGAACTATCGGTACTGATTTGTTTAAGTCTATTGAGAAATCTCTTGACGGTAATGCAATTGCGGCAATGGCTCTTATGGGCCAGAAGCTCAATCCAGTCGCTACTGCACCAATTCAAGATTCTATTGAGCAAACTGTTCATATTGATAAAGTAGAGTTCCCGAACGTGACTAGCCGCACTGAAATTGAGGAAGCATTTATTAGTCTTACTAATGATGCGGCGCAGTGGGCTAGAAGAAAGACTTAATAAGGAGAGCTTTTTAGCTCTCCTTATTAAAGGAGTGAAAGGAGATAAACATGAATAATATATCTGAGCAATTATTACAAGCTATGGATATTATTACGGAAGAAAAGCTAAGATAGTTAAAATATGACAAAACTATCCAAGCTACCGTTTATTCTATTGTAGATGTAGATGCTGGAGAATACAAAGTTAGATATAACGGCAATATCTTTTCCGCATTTAGCGAGGATACTGGTAAAAGCTATTCTATTAAAGACGTGGTTTATGTCAAGGTGCCGGAGGGTAATTTTTCTAACAAGAAATTGATTATTTCTTTAGTGACTGCGAAGTCTTTATCTGACGCTTAGTTATCTGATTTAACTAATTCTGTATTTGAAGTATCTCCTACTTTTGATGCATTGTATGATGGAGCTTATGACGCTTCACAAAGCTACGGAGTAATTGCGGGAACGCCAGTTGGAGAGATCGGAAGTTCTACTTATATTTTTCAAAATAGCGAAGAATATGAGTAGAATGGATATCACGGCCTATTCCAACAATACTCTAACAATTATGAATATATTCGCTTGAAAGCCTCTTTCTTAACTTAGTTTCATAATATCCATAATCAAGGTAATTATGGTATTGAAGTTGAGTTTTATACCAAGGGTAATAGTAGTGTAAAGTATAGATTAGATCTCTAGAACTTTAATGGCAATCCTTATGGATTCTCAGTCTACTCTCCACAATAGATTATCCTTAAGGCGCAGAAGAACTATTTAATGGGACTTAAATCTATTAGACTGTTTGAAGAAGACTTTGTCTATTATGATAAAATTGTTAAGAACGGCATAGTTACAGATGAAGAGAATAGAACTGTTGCTAATATTTTTGTGAAAGATATTTCTCTTCAATATGTTGATATGCAAGATTTAAGTGATACGACTTATTATCTTACGATCTCTGCTCCTAAAGGTATTGCTTTTACGGATAAAGTATCTAGCTTGAATTTAGTTGGACGCTTAATTTATAATGGTGAAGACATTATGGATAGTAAGAAATGTGTTTGCCAATGGTATGAGAGAGATTTAAGCGTGGTCGTTGGTAGCGATGAATATAGCAAGTCCGCAGGCTTCGGATGGAGAAAGATTTCCGGATAGACATCTAGTTCTCTTACTCTTGATGCAACTGATATTCTATATCAATAGAAGTATAAGTTAGTAGTCGTTTATAATGATAGTATTACTTTAACTGCGGAAATCGCTATATGGAATAGTAATGCGAGTTATGATTATTCTATTGAGCAAGTTACTGACGGAGCTAATATTAAACTACAGATTAGAAATAATGCTGATAGTGAGTCTTTGGTAGGAGATTGGTATTTGTCTTATCCAGATGATAGTTACAGCTCTGTGCCGGAAGGAGAAAAGAAGTCCGAGATTGTCGTAAGTTCTTATTTGCGATACAGTTCTGTGACTTTCTATTGCATGGTGTATAATTCTGCAGGATAGTTTATCGGAACTTTAGAACATACTATTGTGAATAGCGAAGACGATGTAACTATTAGTTATATCGGTGAAGATTCCTTTAGATATGATGCTAATGGCGATATTTCTATTGAAGATGCAGAGAAAGAAAGAACTCTATAGGTTAATTTAGCATGGAAGGAAGGATTCGGAACCTCTTACTTCGTGTCTTGGTTAATGAAAGATGCGAATAATAAAGAGTACGAAATTCCCACCTCTAAAAAGCTTGCTTATAGTCCGGATAACTCCATGCTTGAGAATATTTGGGTTGACGAATATAATATTTTACACTACAATATTAAGTAGAAGTATAGAGTTAATTTCAGTAATAATACAGTTATTGTAAAAATAAAAACGATTACAGAATCTATTTATCTATTTAATAAAGAGATTCTTTGTTTGAAAGATGGCGACTAGGGAACCAATGGTACTACTTATATTACCGCGATTCGTCCATGCAATTCAGACGGTGTAAAGTTAAGTGGACTACAGCCTTTAAGATATAATAATGGATGGACTAATGATATTAGAGTTCGTTGTTATGTTTATAAAGATGGAGAATTGATTAATGGCAATAGTAAGTATTCTATTACCTATAAGTGGTAGGGAACGAACGTTACAGTAGAGAACAAAGAAGTAGTTACTGACTCCGTTGATCGAGTTTTGGTGTGCGGTATACCTACGATTTCCGCAGATACCCCTAATGTAGAGTTAGCTTTCTATGTGAGAGTTCAAGTTACTATTAAAGATGATAATAGCTCGGTTGATATCTACGCTTCTTATCCTCTTGATGTTATCGTTGGTTCTACCTTGGCGAGTGCTATTGATATTGATACTATTCCGTCTTATATCAAATATAATTCTTCTGGTTTAACCCCATCTTTCTATAGTAACGATATTAACTTCTATTATAATGATGTAGCTTATAATGATAACATTACCTCATTAAACACCAATATTCTTACTATTAAAACAGACAATGGTAAAAAGTATTTAGAACCAGCTTCTAGCTTTATCTTTGAGAATATTAAGGATAATGATTAGAGCAATATCGGTGTATTAAATTTTGCTATTCCAAATAGTAATGATAGATTAATTCATCCAATTATCATGTATCTTGATACTTATGGTAATGAAGCTATCAACGGTTGGGATGGAACAGCTCTTGATACTGGCGATGGAGAATATGTATTCGCTCCACAGGTTGGTGCAGGAACAAAAGATAGCCAAAATAGATTTACTGGCGTAGTCATGGGTAAAGATAGTGGCCAAGATAAAGTGGGTTTATATGGCTATCAGGAGGGCGTTAATACTTTCGGTTTAATGGAAGACGGTACCGCGTTCTTCGGAGCTTCTAGTGGAGGCGGCCGCATTGAGATTAACGGTAAATCTGGTTCTATTAAAGGCGGCGGTGGAGGAAATAATTCCGCTGGTATGACTATCAATTTTGCCGATCTTAATCCTGGTAATAATACTACTGCAATCAAGATAGGTGGAGGAGTTTTTGAAGTTACATATAATGGTGCTTTAAAAGCAACCTCTGCGACTATTGAAGGTTAGATTTTTGCTCAGTCTGGTAAGATTGGTTGTACTAGCAGAAATAGCAATGATGGTTGGACTATCGAGAAGAATAAATTATATAGCGGAAGTGGAGCAACAAGAGTAGAACTAAATAGTGATAAGGATGAAGAGTTTGCTATTTGGGCTGGTGCTACAAGTTCAACTTCTGCAAAAGATAGTTATTTTGCAGTTTCTAAAAAAGGTTCTCTCTACGCTAAGCAAGGTAATATTGGCGGATGGATTCTTAAGAGTAAATCTCTTTCTAGTAATAACAATAAAATTGGTATGGCTAGCTCTGGTTCTTATGTATTTTGGTCTGGTGCAAATATCGGTAATCCAGGTGATACTCCAGATTTTAGCAATAGTGGTACCTACTTCTATGTTACTAATGGCGGAAAACTCTCTTGTAAGAACGCAGAAGTGCGTGGTAACATTACCGCAGATAGCCTTGAATGTGATAATGGTGAGATCGGTGGATGGACTATTAGTAGTAATTCTCTACGAGGCGGAAGCACTTATCTATATTCTAGTGGTCGAATTGTTTGTGATGACCTTAACTGTGATGGTGGTAATATTGGTGGGTGGACGATTGGAGAAGATTCAATTTCTGCTAGTGGCACTATTTTACAAAGTAATGGTAACATTTATACTAGACTAGGTAGAGTTGGTTTGGTCGAAGGAGAAGATAGTCAAGGTACTACTTATAACTTTGGATTATAGGCAACTGGCGGTAGTGGAAGCGTTATTATTCAAGCGACAGATGGCAATGGTAACGTAGCTCTACGTGCCGCAAATTATATTATCTTAAATGGTAATAGACTTACTTGCACAGTGCCAGCAGCTAATCAGTCTGGTATTTATGCAAGATTTGCTTAAGGAGGGATAAATAATGCCGAGTGCTTCTCTTACTTTTGTCAGTGCAAGTCGTTCTAGTGTGCGAATTAGTTATGATGGAAGTGGGTGGTATATCCCTGCCAATGAGCCTGAACACAGTTCTGGATGGTCTACTGTAACAAGCACAGATACTAGACAAGTTTAGTAGAAGACTGTCACTTAGGTAGTTTATGATGTTGCTGGCTGTACTACTACTTGGCATTGGAGTTTTAGTGGTGGCAATGGTGGTTCTAGTTCTGTTAAGACTGGAACCATTACCATTGGTGGAATGACAGCAGGATCGAGAGGTAGTGTCACAGGAAGGCTCTCAGCTACAAGAAGTGCAAAACAAAAAAAAGAAGTTTATACACGCACTCGAACTCGTACTAAAACAACAGTAAAAGATGATAAAGGAAATACTACTACTAAGTATGGAGAGTGGAGCGATTGGAATGAATCGGGCCCACGAACAACATATAGCTCTGCTAGTAGTAAGAATTTAGGTTCTGCATCGGATACTTTAGTATTTTATACAAAGCCAGCTGAGTTTTCATGGGGTAGTGGCGTAGCTACTGATAAAACTATTTAGGTGTCTGGCGGGCTTTCAGCTAATAAGTGGAATACCTTAGTTGCTAGAGTGAAATAGCGAAAAAATTGGGAGAATCAATCTGGCGGAGCCAATTATAGTGATGCGGAAGTTAGCTCTGGTGAATTAGTAACAGCCGCTAAATATAATATTTTAGCCAGAGCACTTGGCGTAAGCCAAGTGACAGCATATACAGATAGAACTACTGGCACACTTATTACCGCTGATGTATTTATTGCATTATAGACTGCGGTTAATGCATGAGTTAAAGGAGATAACCATGTTAAATAAAGATATTGTCACGATGTACCGTGGGTTAACAAGCTTGGCTTCCGATCTGGAAACCAAGCTTCCCGCGAAGGTATCGTTTGCTATTGTTAGGAATATTAAACTTTTAACTCCTATTGTTGAAGATATTGATTTTGCTCGTCAATCAGTTGCAGCAACTTATGGAGTAGAAGTCGATGGTGGATACAGTATTCCTGAATAGCAAATAGATACAGTTAATTAGGAGTTAACTGCGATTGCGGAAACAGAAGTTGATGTTCCTATTGTTAAAGTTAAAATGTCAGATATTGAGAACTTGAATATCTCTGTTGGTATCGCAGAAGCTCTTGAGTTTATGATAGAGGAAGAGATTTAAGTCTCTTCCTCTTTTCTTTTTGCTTGGACGGATTTAATTATCTTAACCAAAGCAATTTTTATAATATATAGAGTTAGAGAAAAAGGAGGCGCGGAATATGCCAATTAGTATTTATCCGCCTACTTTATAGAGTACATAGCCTGTATTTTTAGCCACTACGCCAGACTATGAAATCAAATATACTCTATAGAAGGTGACAAGTGCCGAGACTATTAAACATATTCAAATTCGAGTAGTTGAATAGCGCTCAAATTCTAGCATTGTAAATACTTCGAAATATCCAGATAATATTATCTATAAAAATGTGGATTTGACTAAAGAGTCCAGCCCTTATGGAATTAAAATCTTGACTGCGGACTTGCGGAAATCTTGGTCACCGGGCGTATGTTATAAGATTCAGCTACGCTTTGGGTCTACTAATTTTCCTACTGATTTAAGTTCTTTTGCCGCATGGAAGAAAGAATAGATTAACAATCAAACTTTTTCTGAGTGGTCTACAGTCATGGTTATTAAAGCTATCGCGCAACCAGAAATTTATATCGAGAATGCCGGGGCTTTAAGAACAGATGTTATTGCTAGTAAGTAGACAGAAGCTAGTTTAACGCCGTTGTTCGTAGGAGATTATATTGATAATGCTTCTGAGGAACCATTAGAGAAATATAAGTTTGATTTATATGATGAAACTGGAACAGAGTTAATCGAGTCATCAGACTGGATTCAAGCAGTTAGTGGTAAGAATAATTCTTACCGATTTAAGACTATGTTAACAAATAACGAGTCTTATAAAGTTTATTTCTCTATTGCAACGCGCAATGGATATAAAGCAAAAGTATCCTATGACTTCCAAGTTGTTAAAGTATATTTGGAGGCGTTAGAAGGCGTGACAATGCGGGTAAATGATACAGATGTCTATTGTCGTGAAAATGGTTGTATGCGAGTTTATCTAACTGCAAAAAATCCATTAACTGGATGCTATGTACTTACTCGCGCATCTGAAGAAAGTAATTATCAAGTCTATGAGGACTTAAAATATTTTAACTATTTTGAAGAAACTCTTAATGACAACCTAATTTATACAGATTTTATTATCGAGAGTGGCGTCAAATATAAGTATGCTTTCTAGTATCAAAACTCTCAAGGATTGCGGAGTGCACCTTTATAGGAAAATGGCTCTCCTATTCCAGCGAGAAGTGTTGATTTTGAATACTCTTATCTCTATAGAGATGGAGTGCAGTTGCGTTTAAAATATAACCAAAAGCTCAGTAGTTTTAAGCATACGGTACTAGCAAGCAAGCAAGATACCCTCGGAGACCAGTTCCCGCATTTAGCGAAGAACGGTTATGCTTATTATGCCGAGTTTCCAATTAGCGGTTTAATTAGCTTTTAGATGGATGAAGACTAGACTTTCTTTACTTTGGGAGCAGATGGTTATTATTATAATAATGAATTAGTAATCCCTAAAGACAAATTTAGTGTATCTACAGCGACAAGAGGAGAGGCTGCTATTCCTTCTTATCTTGCTATTGATACTAATATTACTGATGATAATATCTTTGTAGAGCGCAAGTTTAGAGAGAAAGCGGAATAGTTTCTTAATGACTTTACCTATAAACTCTATAAATCTCCTACTGAGGGAAATATTATTATTGGTTTAATGAATGTATCAATGACGCCTAATGCATCTCTAGGACGTATGATTTTTGAGTTCTCTGCTACTGCTTATGAGGTTCTAGAGAATACGCTCGAAAATCTTAATGAGATTGGCATTACCGATATTGGAGTTTTCACTAATGAAGTATCTACTGAAAAGCAATCTGCATTTGGTCAAATTAGTGGTATTTATTCAGAATGTCCTGATGGGAATGATATCTATACTTTAATTAAGCAATAGGAAGAAATTGCAGTTGGTGATGGTAGATATAAACTATCCCTTGTTAGTGTTGATTCTTTTTGGATTGAGAGATATCCAACCATAGACTTTGATGGCAAGATTTACGAATTAGAAGCAAAGAAAGCTGAACAAGAGCAAGCTGGAGAAGATACTAAAGAGACAGAGGCTGAACTCACTCGTTGGGCGGCTTTAAAAGAAGCCGCAGGTAATGCTCCATCTTCTGCGGTTAAACTTGCTGTTAATGGAACAGATATTATAGTTGCGCCAAATAGGTTATATAGCGTCCGAGAGGGCGTTAGCTCTTTAAGTATGAGATCTGTTAAATATCCTATTATTGTGAATTATGTCTGCTCTTTAACAAGAGAAAGAAATGATGAAGTTGGCGAAGTAGAATCTATTGATACTTCTCGTATTTGGGGTCAGATTTCTGGCATCTTTAGCGGGACTGATAAAGTCTTGAAGAATTATAAGTATTACTATGAGCCTGGCGAGACTCCATATCGCATCTATAGCGATTCAACTGTGGAGGAAGATAAGCTAGGTCGTATCTTAGTAGATAATACAAATTATAATGTCTATAAAACTGTCAACCTATACGATATTATAGAAGAAGAAACTCGCAAGCAAGTAGAGTTTATTTATAATATTCAAGGTGGATTTGAGCAAGATGAAGATGGTAAATGGACGAACGGAATTATTTATTATTCTTTCTCTGATATTACTTCCTTCGACATTGAAGCAGACCCATAGACTATCTTATATATTGGTCAAAAGAAAGATGGTAGTGATAAACATCCAGTCATGCTTGGTCCAACGGGCCGATATACTCTTAGCCCGATGGATGGTATGATTAAGTATATTGCTTTATAGAAACCTCAATTCGCGGTTATTAACTACAAATGTTTAACTGCGCAAACAACAATGAAGTATAGCAAAGAAAGGAGTTAATATTCATGTTTGAGTATCTTAATGACATGGATTTTCTAACCTAGTTAGATAAACTGCATATGCGAGTATAGTATGCAAAGATTATCCTCCTTTCTTTTAAGGATGAAGAACCCATTAAAGAGATTTAGGGTTCTATCACTAGTGGTAATTTGAGCGTTAATGGTTCTTCCGCAATTAGAAGAACCATTAACCTTACTATGCTTGCTTCTATTGATAATAGTAATCTTGAGGATATTGATAATGAGATTTCTATTAACAAGAAGATTAAAGTTTTAATTGGTTATGATAATCCATTAAAGTCTTATAAGAACTATGGAGATATTATTTGGTTTCCTTGCGGCTTGTTTGTTTTATCCTCTGCGAATATTAGTCGCTCTACTAGTGGTTGGAATATTTCTATCACTGGTAAAGATAAGATGTGTCTATTAGACGGAACCGCGGGTGGCACTTTGCCGGCATCAATAACCTTCCATGAAAGTCTTGTTTAGCTTGATAATGGAGACGTAGAGATTCAATATCCTACTATCTTCCAAATTATCTATGAAGCGGTAAATCACTGGGGTGGAGAAGCTATTGAGAATATTATCATTACTGACATTGATGAAGAGATTAAGATGTTAGTAAGATATATGGGAGATAGGCCAATATATTTCTCCAATGACTACCGGAGTTTAAGCTTTGAAGCGCAAAAAGATTATCCGCATATGTTTAGTTATGGACAAGATGCTGGATATAAGTATACCAATTTTACCTATCCAGGAGAGTTAGTATTAAATGCGGGAGATACGGTAGTAACTTTATTAGACAAGATTGTTAGCACTCTCGGCAATTATGAATATTTCTATAATATAGATGGTAAATTTGTATTCCAAGAGATTAAGAACTATCTCAATACCGGTAGTCCGTTATTAGAGTTAAGCCCAGAAGATTATGTACGTTCGTATAATAATGCAAAGTTTTTATACTCGCTTACCGATCTTGATACTACAACTGCGATTACTCGCAATCCTAAGTATGATAATGTGAAGAATGACTTTTATGTTTGGGGCAAGCGTAAGACTTCAACCGGCGTAGAGGTATCTATCCGTTATCATCTTGCTATTGATGATAAACCAGACATTGATCTAGCTATGTAGAATATGTGGGAAGTAAAGGATAAAAAATCTAATCTTATTGTTCGCTATGATTTTAATACTCTTGATGATTATAGTGTAGATGACTATACAGTCACCTTAGTAGGTACTCCATGCGATGAATGGAGAGAAGAGCTATATCGTCGTGCTCTTAATGCTTAGGTGTCTAATAGTGTTTATGATAATTACTATGATTCAGAGTTAATTGCAGAATGGCGTAATCTATATAACCCAATGAACAAAAACTGGGATACTACGAATCATTGGAATCCTGACGTGTTTAATGATCCAGGTTCTATTAACTTCTGGCTAGATTTTATAGATACTAGTTCTGCTCTTGGTAAGTATTCTATTAAGAATATTGGCCGCAGGACTAAAGTCGTTAATAATAATGACATAAAAACCGTATATAATAGCGAAGTTCCTGATGTTGTATTTATTGAAGGATTAGATTAGGACTTGATTGCTAAATATCAAGGGATTGGTTAGAGATTCTTTATTCTAACCAATGAATACTATGATATGTTCTCAATAAGCACCACTGGAACTAGTTGCTTTGACCAAATTCGAGAAATGATGTATTAGAACTTATGTTATAATACTACTATTTCTTTAACCTGTTTGCCGAAATATTATATAGAGCCTAATAATATAATTAGGGTTGAAGATAAAGATAGCAATATCTATGGTAACTATTAGATTACCCAATATTCTTTACCTCTCACTTATAATGGCACTATGAGTATTACTGCGACAGAAGTTTTAACACGAGTATAAGGAGGAGAGGGCGATGTCTGCTATTGGACAAATCTACTATCGTGTAGTAGATACAAGTAGCACTGGCGATGGAAAACATTATATTTCCTCTGGAATTGATATTTACAATGACATTGTAAGTGCTTCTAGTGCCAAATAGTTTACCAAAGTTGGTATTTAGGCTCCACCGGGAGCGCAAGTTGTCATGAATGCTAGCAAGACTATCATGATCGGCCGCACTGGTATTTATGAGCTTGATGAAGATATTGTTATTACAAGTATGAAGTTCGTTCGTCCTACAGTTTATATTAAAGACGAGGAAGAATCAGAAAGTAAGAAACAAGAAGGCGAGAAGATTATCAAGGAGGCTAAGGCGGCTCTTGAGGCTGCTATCGCTGCATTAGGAGAAGAGCCTACTGACCCAACTTCTGATGCTTATAAAACCTATTGGAATGGATATAATGAAGCCAATGAGACTTATATTGCTGCATTTCAAAAGGGTAGTACAATTTTAAATCAAGGTCTAAACGGAGTTTACAAAGAAGATAAAACTGTTATTGGTGAGTTAGATAACGTAATTGTAGACTTTATTTACGATCCACTCTAGGGATAAGGAGGTATAGACATGCAATCTTTCTACGGAGGTCCTGCTGGACAGAGCTTCGAGATTAAAAAGATATTTGAGTCTTATTACGGTCCTGATGGAGCGCAAGTTGACTTAGATAAAGGATGGGCATCTCCTATCTCTGTGGGCGAATTTGTTATGGTGTCTTATGGCTTGCCATCTGACGCTACATACATGACTCGCATGAACTATGACTTAAATGCGGGTGACAAGAAAAACTTAAACTCTACTTTATGGTAGAAAGTATATGACGAGTCTGCGGGAGAAGGAAGTGGCCTTAGTTATAAGCTCATTTCTTCTTGCACCGGTAATACTCCAAAGATTAGTATTACAAAACCAGCAATCGTGCTTCATGCGAATGAACAGCCAGACATTGAAACTGATTTATCTAACCAAGATATGCCAGTTATTCAATTTAAGTTGCCAAGAGCATAGGTATTATCAATGCCGCAAGAAGCAACCGTTCTAAATGCGGATGAAAAGCCAAGTGTTGAGTATAACGATGATGATATTGACCACCCAACTGTGCATTTTAATATTCCGCAGTCTCAAGTAATTGATTAGGTTACAGTTGATATGATTGGGGTTGGGGAAGAACCAAAGGTCAGACTTGATTTAACTGATATTAACCGACCTGTACTTAAATTCCAACTACCTGTAGCTCAGGAATTTTTAGATAGTAACATTCTTCACGAAGTATTAAATGCTAATGCTGAGCCAACCGTGAGTTTTGGTTATAGTGAAGAAGATACTCTCCATAAGCATCCTATTTTGACATTTTCTCTGCCTCGTAGCCAAGTGATGGCTGCACCAGAGACGATTACTAGAGCGCCAGACTTTGAGCCTAAAGTAACTGATGTTGGAACGGTCAATGAACCTAAATTACATTTTGAATTGCCTCGTGCGGTTAAATTCTATTATGGTAGTTTATTAGGACAAAAAACCAGTAAAACATACACTCTTACCGATCCACTTTTCGCCAATTATGGAGTTGGAGATTACTATATCAATGAAGCCACTGGTTTCATTTATAAAGTAACTAGTAAGACAGATGATACTACTTGTGTCTTTGAATATCAAGCAAGTATTTAGCAACCACTACCAGTGATCAAAGCTAGTGCTATAGCTCCTTATATCGAAGGCGATGAGGGATTTAAACCTGCGGTCCCGCTAGTTGAAAGGACACTAACAAACGCGGAAGGTACCGAATGGCAGCTTGAATTTAAGCTCCCATAGGCTCCGAAGCCCGCAGTTTCTTCTACTTTTGTTGGTTCGACAGAGCAAGGATCTGTCACTTCTGCTATTACTAGTGAAGACACAGTAACCTTTACTTTCAAGATTCCAACTGGTAGTAAGCTATTTGCAGGTCTTGAGATTACTGCTGATGGAGCAACTACTGCTATTGATGGCGCGAGAATCGGAGATATTTATCTCAATAGCGAAACCGGTGTTTTATATACTTTAACCGCTAATGGATGGAAAGCTAGTGAGAAAAGTATTAAAGGTCCTGTTGGTGATGCTCTTAATATTGAAGCTGAATATCATTTAACTGAAACCGCGGAGTTCGCGGCTAGTTTAGCCAATGGTGTCACTTATATTCAGGAACACTATTCTGGCACTATTGATTCTCATAAAATCTTTGCTATTACTTGGACCTTGCTTGGTAATGGTGGAGATGTATCTTATTGGTATTATAAGACTAATATTGGTGAGTGGGATAGAGCGTAGTTAACTGGTGGTATTTCTAGTTTAATCGAGCAGTCTTATAAGGAAAATGTTGACAATAAGACTTACTCAATCAATTATATTAACTCGCTAATTGGCGGCGATGGAGATATATCAAAAACGGCTTATTCTAAAGATTAGGTATAGAGCCTTGTTTCATGGGGATCTTTCCAAGACCTTATAGAAAAGCCTTGATTAAAGGGAGGATTTAATAATGGCTTTATTTAAGATTTATAGAGGTGAGGAAGAGCTTCTCACTCAAATTCCCATGCATGAGGGATACGCCTATTTCTGCGAGAATACAGGCAATCTGTTCATTGATATTTCTAATACTGCTGGTGGACGTGTTCAAGTTAATGCATATGCGGCTTCTATTTTGAAGAAAGACACTAAAGAGATTGACATTGATGATATCTTTCTTACTAATATGACTGCTACTGTTGCACAGGGTGGTACTGGACAGAAAACTTTAACAGTTAATGCTTTACTGCTCGGTAATGGTACTGATGCAGTTAAGATGGTGTCTATCGAGGAAGGTGCTATTGTAACTGGAAATTCTACTGATGGTGTCTCTGGTCTGTTAGGTACTGGAGCATTATTCGCAGAGGTTTCTGGTGTTCCAAAGTTCGGTACTCTACCTATTAAAGCTGGTGGTACCGGTGCTACGACTGCGGCGGCCGCGAGAACTAACTTAGATGTGTATAGTAAGAGCGAGACAGACAATAAGATGGATGAAGTAACTACCGTCTCTTATACAGTTACTCTTGCTCAAGCCAACTGGGTACATTCTGGAGATACTTATACCTATTCTTATAGTAATACTAATTTGAAGTGTGGTAAGAATGGCAATGTGCCTCCAATCATCTCTTGGATTAGTAATCATGATGACTATAACAAGATTGATGATGCACAGGCAACTGTTGGATCTGGTATTACCTTCACGGCTAGCAAGGCCATTGAGGGAGATATTGAAATCGTCATTATTGACGTAAAATAAATAAAAAAATAGGGGAGAACCTTTTAATTAAGGTTCTCCCCTATTTTTCGTTTTAATGGCAAACTTTGTCTTTGAGATGGTAGTGCGGAATTTCCTCATTAAACCACTTCCAACGAAGATAGTCGTCGAGGAAGATAGCTATAAGAGCTAATCCGAACCACGCGAATGAGAAAGGAAGACAAACCTGCCCCAATATATTGAAAGGTAAATTTGAATAGTCCCAAATTCCTAGTTTTAGGACTAGATTCAAAATTACGCCGAATACAAATTCAAGTGAGGTAACTATTGCGGCTCCAATAGCCCCTTGTTTAATGATAGACATTTCCCAAGGTATAACCTCATTTATTTCTCCAATAAGAACGAAACAAAGTCCGCCTAAGAGAAACATTGACCAATGTATCATACCGCCACTGATGAAAGTTTTAAACAAGAACTCTATAATAAAATAGAGAGAACCTCCAACAGTGAATAAGGTAAGAAATTTATTCAGTCTAGCCTGCATAATCTAACTTTACCTATTCTAATTCTTCTAGAGAAGATGCTCCATAGATAGAGATTTTATACTATTGCATTTTACGATACAGTGGATATACAGCCGCAGAAATGGACATAGACAATGCAACAAGATTTTCTAATGTCCAAGGCGAACACTCTTCATGTCGAGCGTGCCATTCTAGAGATGGGGATTTAACGCCAGCTTGAATAGCGATCTGATATTGACTTAAGTTAAGACTAATCTCAGACTAATCCTCCATTGTAATTCCATACTCTTTTCCATCGGTCCATGTTAATGGATGAGAAGCAAGATATTCTGCGAAAAGTAGCTTGTTCTTCTCTTGCTTAAGCTCTTTGGCTTCATCTAAACTATAGCGATAAACAAAACTTTGAGTTTCATTATCGAACTTATATAGATTAGGTGTAACATTGGATGGAATTTCTTCAACCTCAATAACGCGAACTGCGTTAGTAGAATTAATTGTATCAGCTTGGATTAAGACATAATGAGTGTCACAATCAGAGCCGATAACCCCAGTGCCTTCTTCTTCTGAACAGGCAACGACAATACCATTAGAAGATTGCAGTTTAATGTAACGAAGATTGTCGAGAATATCAACTACAATATTCCCGCGATTTAATAATACATACATTACTTTATTTCAACTCCTTTGAATAGTGAACGAAAATAATTATCCATATCTTGGATAATATAGAAGCTAGATCCTTTAGCGATATGTGCTCTCTAACCTTGATAAGATTTCTGAATTTCTTCAGTAGGAATTTTACCTTGTTGCCATAGAGCAGCCATTTTACGCAATTTTCTGCGCTAATGAACAATCTTTTTCTTAAAAGGTATCTAGATTACATGATTTGTAGTAGTTAGATAGAAATTCCATTTAAGATACTTAAATGGAGTGCCATGAACCTTATCTTTAGGTGCGATAGGAGTAATATGCGAGATAGTGGTTTTCTTCTAATTAAGAGTAAGACCTATATCTTTTAATTTCTTCTCTATCTTAGCTTTACATTCTGCTAAGTATTTACTATCGTTACATAGAAGATAAGAATCATCCATGTAGCGTCCATAATACTTAATATGTAATTCTTCTTTAATGAAATGATCAACTTCGTTCAAAGCTAGCAATGCAAATAACTGTGATGTCTAACTGCCTAGTCCAAGACTTTTAGCTTCACACTCATAATATTGGTGATGCGGCCGGAAAGACTGGATATCCGCAGATATATATTTTTTGCCTTTAGCAATATAATACTATTTACCAGGAATTGGATGCTTATCTTTTGTTAGCTTAAAAGAAAATGTATCAATTAAGTATGAGCATAATTCATAAATTTGAGGGTCTTTAATAACGCGCTTAGCAATTTCTTTAAGAGCCTCATGGTCGATAGAATCAAAGTATTTACGAATATCAATTCGTAAAGCAAAGAAATCATTTCCTAACCCGTATTCTCTATGAGCCATCTATAAATGTTTCTTTGCTCTTGTTAAAGCAAAATCTATACCTCTATTTTTAAGTGTTGCACAGTTATCATAAATAAACTTAGGAGTTAATTCTGGTAATAAGCTCTATTCACATAGAGCATTTTGTACCAGTCTGTCGTTGATATGACACGCTCTTATATCTCGTGGCTTGCCTCGTTCAATGATTGAGAAACAACTAAACACAAGCTACTTGTATTCACAAGCTCGCAAATCAGCTTCTGTTTGTAAGATTGTTTCAATTCTATTCTCTTCAAAATTGATTGTACTATCTTTCCATCGAACATTTCGACAAACTCGATAAGAGGAATCATATAATGCGTCAAAACTACAAAAACGCTCGAAAGATGTCTACTACTAACTCAACTTCTTTCTCCTTATCATACAGTGATAGCGGTCACTTCGCGAGTTCCACATCTGTAATCGTATTCATTTATCCGTCGCAGAGACGAAATAGTCAAGTTCTCCTTAGATGAAAAGGCATCTACCTATAATATACTATTTAATAATATGTTCTATTCCTTCTCCTTCTTAGTCCACAAGAGTGAACCAATGCATCCAGAATAAACCATAATTAGATGGACAATAATATATTCTGGGGTACTATTCTAGGTGTTGCTCGTCTGCGCTGCTTCGCAGCTTGACTTGCAACGTGATAGCTCCATCTAATCCGGCGCGAGGCCATTGCTGTTGTTGTAGTTGTTGTTGTTCGCGTTCCCGTTGTTGTTGACATTGCACACGTTGTTCGAGTTGTTGTAGTTGCGCGAGCGAAAAATACAGAACTTGACATCTTGTAAAATCATTACCGACCTCTTCTATAACTCTTTGGCTTCTAGTAGGAATGCTCGTAGATTAAATAATCTCGATTAACTCTATCCTATAAAGTTTCTTTCATAGCCTTTGTTAAACGAGCAAGATGCTCAAAAGAGCGCCGTTTCTTCTGGTTAGTCTATGCGTATTCGAAGATACAGAGATCGATTTGACGAAAGATACTGTCGCAATAAGCGATAGCCTAATTCCAATATTTCTTTCGTGCAATTAAAGTTTCCTAACTATTCAAGTAGATCTCACTAGCTTGATAGCAGGCGGCATGTATGCCCTTTCCGCATTTGATAATATCTAACCCGAACGCTTGGAAAGGTTGTCCCTCTCCAAGCAATCCAGGCTTTTTAATTTGTTTTCCAGATTCGTCAAACTCTCTAGGACGAGTTAAGACTAAAATGTAATTTACCAGTTCGCGTGATTTCTAGAGACACTCACGCTTAGATTTATGTCGATCTTTTGTTTTTACAGACAAAATTAACGCCTTCCTTTCTCATTATTTATATGAGAAAACTGGCTAACATTTTAATCTATACTGTCCCACTTTTGAAAGTTTTTAATTACCAATGACGAAAGCCGGCGCGAGGCCAAAGCTGCTGCCGCAGTAGTTGTAGTTCACGGTCCCGTTGCCGCCGACGAGCGACGTGGAGCAGGAATAGAACCGCTGCGAACCCGTGATGCCGCTCGTTGGCAGTGCCCATGTCGCGTCCGCGTAAATCATCGTCAGGTATGAATACCCCAAGAACGTGCAGAACAGATTCGTGAGCCTGGACGGGTCGATGCCCCGGAAGTCGATGGTTGCGAAGGTGCACGACGAGAACGCGTAGCCCATCGACCGCACGCCCAAGAGGTTCCCTAGGCCGGAAATGCCTGCAAGGTTCGTGCACGAGTAGGGCAGGTAGTTCGGGTTTAAATACGAGAACGTGACCATGTCCGCCGCAAAGCT